>Ga0208623_100026_pt1 | contig 246568 bp, 231 predicted proteins | sample HotLakConsUCCL28_FD_184737 | JGI IMG/M metagenome (GOLD analysis project Ga0208623, IMG submission 184737) | Hypersaline microbial mat communities from Hot Lake, Washington, USA - Hot Lake Consortium UCC-L28 (SPAdes) (version 2) ...
TCGACTCCGGGTTACACTGTGTCCGCATCGGGGGCTCTCCTGACATCGGGCCAAGTGTTTGTTCGCACTCACACTCTCGCCGATTTCAGACCCCGATGCACCTTCCTTCGTGAGATATCCGGGCTAGGCATGGTCCGTCGCGGCGAACCGTACCTCGTGCTCGCCTACCGGCCCTTCAGGACACTCCAAGCCTATGCGGAGGTCGGACCGATCTTTCTCTGCGCCCGCGAGTGCGCACCCGGCTCGGTCGTGGACGTCCTTCCGGAGTTGCTGGCCTCCGCGACCTACATCGTCCGCGGCTACGACCTGGAGGAGCGGATCGTCTATGGCACCGGCCAGGTCACGCCGACAGGCGAGATCATCGCCTATTCGGACCGGCTGCTGGAGCGTCCGGAAATCGCCTTCGTGCATGTCCGGTCGGCCTCGAACAATTGCTACCATGTCCGCGCCGAGCGACCGGCCGGCGCGGGCCGGTAGAGCATCCTGCGCCCCAAGATGCTCTACTGGATCGAATCCAACGTTTGATGCCCGCGCCTGACGGCATCGATGATGCGGTCGGGATCGGCGGTCCAGACGAAGGGCTTGGGCGCTTGGTTGTGCTCGGCGACGAAGCGGTTGATGGCGGCCTGGAGGTCGACGAGCGAGTGGAACACGCCGCGCTTCAGGCGACGTTTGGCGAGCCTGGCGAAGAAGCCTTCCACGGCGTTGAGCCAGGAGCAGGAGGTCGGCACGAAGTGGAAGGTGAAGCGCGGATGCCGGGCCAGCCAGGCGCGGACCTTCGGGTGCTTGTGGGCGGCATAGTTGTCGAGGATCAGATGGACGCTCTTGCCGGGCGGGACCTCGCGCTCGATCAGGTTGAGGAAGCGGATGAACTCCTGATGGCGGTGGCGCTGCATGTTGCGGCCGATGACGGTGCCGTCGAGCACGTTGAGCGCCGCGAACAGGGTGGTCGTGCCGTGGCGCTTGTAATCGTGCGTCATCGTGCCGGCGCGGCCCTGCTTCATCGGCAGCCCCGGCTGGGTGCGGTCGAGGGCCTGGATCTGGCTCTTCTCGTCGACCGACAGAACCAGCGCGTGGGCCGGCGGGTCGACGTAAAGGCCGACGACGTCGCGCAGCTTGGCGGCGAAGTCGGGGTCGGTGGAAAGCTTGAACTGCCGGACGCGGTGGGGCTGCAGACCGTGTTTGCGCCAGATCCGCTGCACCGAGCTGACGCTGATCTCGCTGGCCGCGGCCATCATCGCCCCGGTCCAGTGGGTCGCCTCCTTCGGCGGCGCCTCGAAGGTCAGCGCCAGCACCCGGTCGACCACCGCCTGATCGAGCGGCGGGATGCCCGGCGGCCGGGTCTTGTCGCGCAGCAGCCCGTCGACGCCCTCCTCGGAAAAGCGCTCCTGCCAGCGCCAGACGCAGGTCTTGGACTTGCCGGTCTCGCGCATGACCGCGACGGTGCCGAGGCCGTCGTCGGTCAATAGCACGATCCGGGCGCGCCAGACATGGTTCTGAGGCGTGTTGCGATCCCGGACCAGCGCCTCGAGGCGACGGCGGTCATCCGGGGAAACGTCGAAGTCGATCCCGTTGCGCATGCCGCAGACTCGCACGCCGCTGCGCGGATGGGAATCCCTCGCCGGACTCCGCCGTCAGAATTCATCCACTAGGGGGTAACGGCGGCAAGCGCTGCGCCTCGCTGTATGGGCGGCGCCGCGCCCCATGCGTAGGTCCAACAAACACTGAATTTGCTACACCTGTGCCATAAGCGGCTGTTAGCGCTGCGTATTTCTCGCAAGCGAAGCACTCTCTAAGCCTGCCATAAGCGCCGCAGATTTAGGGTGCCCCTCCTTCCACTTCGACGGTGGACTCAGTAAGCGAGTCCAAATAGTTCTCAATGATTTCGAGCGCGGCTGCAAAGGCAGCGAAATCGTCTTCCGACCCATCGGCGCACATCCTTTCGCAGAGCTCCGCCTTTCGAAGAGTTTTTCGTGTGTGTATATCGCCGTTTGGCTTGACTGACTCTGTAGATTGATAATCATTCTCTGTAATCGAGTGGTCAGACAGAAGATTTTCAATGCCAGACTTCACCTTCGAATTGCCGTCGTTTGTCGGCATTCCTCTAACAGAGACGGTGCCGTAGTCTGCAGCCGCCTTCTTCGCATCATTGTCATAGAGTAACAGTATCGGTCTGTTCGTCAGTTTCGGGTTGGCGCGAATGACAGCCAGCGTGTGGTCGAGGGCTGCCTTTCCTGTGTGGAACCCTTGCCCACCCTCGTCCTTCGCTCCAATCCACTGAATCTGGCACCGCTGAAGTAACTTCCCTCGGCCTAAAACTTCGGCGGCCCGGCAAAGGTAAGGTGCGTCTGTTTCCCCTTCGACGAACACAATCGGGATGCCTGATTTCGACGTCTCTGAGAGAAGCTTAGCATTGAATGCTTCTGTGGCAGTAAGAGCCTCCATCGCTTTGCCGAACTCCGAGTACGTCTCCGAGGTGACTATCTTGCCGCCCGGCATCTCGACCAGCTGAAAGCCGTCTCCTCCAAAAACCTTCTGCATACCAAGGACGAACAACGGCGAATGGCTTGAAACGATGAACTGAATTCTGGGAAACAGAGCAATGAGGCTCGGCAGAACCCTGTGCTGTAGCTCTACGTGAATGTGGGAGTCTATTTCATCGATGATGCAAATACCCTCTACGGCCGAGAGATCGAGCGCGGTTCCTGCAATGGAGTTGTCAGCGTATCGCAACAGCGTGCCAAACAGGCCGAGCAGAATAGACTGTCCACCTGAGAGGGCGTCGAGATTTGGCAAGACGATGTCATTACCGCGCGCGACGGCTAGCTTGTCCGGTGACTTTCGACCAAGCCAGACGAATCGTACATGCTCGTCATCGAGAACCCTTCGTAGAACCGTATTGGACAACTCCAGAACGCCTGCGGATTGCAATGTCTCGGCAATGTTTCCCTGAACCTGTATTTGGGGCGTAGGAGTAGCCGTTATGCCGATGTGCGTCCTAGACTCCAAGATGACCGAAATCAGCCATTGCTTAAATCCTTGAAGGCTCCTTTCAACATAAATCGGCTTGCGCAGCCTGTTGGCAAAAGCCGCAAAAAGATCAAACTCAGTTTCAGGGATGGATTCTCGATTAAGCCAGAATGGAATTTCGGAACGACTCGACGGAAAATACGCGTAAACCTCTTTCTCAAATATCAGCCGAGACTTTTCGTCGCTAACGCCAAATTCCTTAAATGAACCATCCGTCGGCCAATTCAGATGTCCTGCCAAATCTGCGGGAACAGTTGTCGCCGCAACGGACGGGTCGACGTTGCCGGCTTTTTCTTTGTAGATGATGCTTTCGCCATCATGCTCGAACCTGAGCAACGTGAAGCCGCCAGCCGTGCCAATCGATGTTGTACGTCCACCAACGACCCTAAACCGAGCGCGACGATTGCCGGTTTCAGGAAGCACGTTGTCGTAGTGAACGGCTGCCGCTTCAAAAAGAGCGTCGGTCACAAGTGACAGGAAGTTGGTTTTGCCACCACCGTTGCTGCCAACCAGCACGAGCGGCTTGGGTGAGCCGTCTACCTTGAAGCCAAGATCGAGATCGATCCGCCCTATTGGACCGCTATTCTCAATGATGGCCTGTCTGAGGTACATGCAATCCACTCCTTAACTCAGGCGGCTCCACTTTTTTAAGCTGGTCAACGGTTGGCGGAAGAGGTGGGATTCGAACCCACGGACGACTCGCGCCGTCGCTGGTTTTCAAGACCAGTGCCTTAAACCACTCGGCCACTCTTCCATACCTGCCGCTAGCGGTCAGCTTATCGGCTCCGTCAGCGCCGATCACTGCCTCTCGCGGACCTACCTGTAAACCCTTGTAACCACAATCCTATTCTGTGGTCCAGCACGGCGGGTGGCGCGAACCTACAACAGCTTTCAAGACCGGTGCATTCGACCGCTCTGCCACCCATCCAGCGGCGTTCTCCTTTACCGTGCGCGCTCGCGCGGCGCAACAGCGCGACCGCCTCGCCTGCGCGGGCGGGCCACGGCCTACGCCATGCAGCGAGGGCGGCCGGTCGAGCCGCGGGCGACGCCGGGACGGCCTTGCCGGGAGATCGGTTTTGGCCGGCGCCCTGTCCCGGCAACCGGCGGCCGGCCGGGGCAGGGGCAGAGCGGTCTGCCGGCCGACGCAGGTCGCCCTTCTGGCTTCCGGCCTACTGGTCGGCGAACTGCCCCGGCAGCGGGTCGAGCGGGTGCCAGGCCAGGATCTCGTCGTAGGACAGGCGGGTCCCCGGCGAGACCACCAGGACACCGCCGCGCCAGACGCTGACGCCGAACGACCCGGTCGCGTCGTAGGTCGCGATCAGCGCGCCTTCGGCCGGCATTTCCTGCTTTGCGTCGTGCCAGGGCATCGGTTCCTCCGTTGGGTGGCCGTCGGCGGACGGCGCCAACCCGGGGCCACGCAGGGAGGAACCGGACCGAGCGGGTCGGGCAGGGGCTCACGCCCGGCCGCTCCGCGGGCGCGTGTGCTCCGCCCGGCCGACGGCCCGGAGGGCATTGCCGACCAGCTCGGCGGTCAGCCGGTCGGTCGTCGTGCCGGGCGCCTCGATCATGCCCGCCCGCACCGCGATCGCCATGGCCAACGCCTGCAGGACGTCGCCGTTCGACGTTGTCGCGTCGAGCGAAACCTCCCGGTCCACCGCGGCCAGCACCGCCGACAGCATCTGCGACACCCGGACCGGGGAGGCGGTCTGTTCGTGCAGCGGGAACGCGATGTCGAACACGTCGCCGGTGGCGGTCGTGGCACGATAGGGCAAGCTCTTGGGCATGGTCGGACTCCGGCCGGACGGTGACGGGGCAGGTCGGGGATGGGCAGGTCAGGGATCGGGCGGGGCGACGGGCCGGACCCGCGGCGCCAGGGTGGCGCAACCCGGCGGCCCCGGCTATGCAGGTAGCATGGAGTTCCTGATCGCCAAGCTTTTTGGCCCGCTGGCCATGCCCAGCCGCCTGATCGTCCTGGCCCTCCTGCTGGGACTGCTTCTGCGCGCCGGGTTCCGGCGCCGGCCGATCGGGCGGCTCGGCGGCGGGTTGGCCGGGATCGGGGCGCTGGCCCTTGCCGTCGTTGCCGTCGTGCCGGTCGGCGACCTGCTGCTGCACCCGCTCGAGCAGCGGCTCCCCCCGCCGGACGCTGCCGTCGCGCCTGCCGGGGTGGTGGTGCTGGGCGGCGCCATCGACGCACCGGAGAGCGCGAGACAGGGGCGCGCCTCGGTCAACGCCGCGGCGGAACGCCTGTTCGCCCTGGCCGCCCTGGCGCGCGCCTACCCGGACGCCACGCTGGTCTTCACCGGCGGCACCGGCAGCCTGCGCCGGCCGGAGGCGCGGGAGGCGGCCTATGCCCGCGCCCTCATCGCCGGGATCGGGGTCGATCCTGAACGGGTGCTGTGGGATGCCGAGGCCCGGACGACGCGGGAGAACGCGGTCGCGGCGCTGGCCATCGCGGACCCGGCGCCGGGGGAAACCTGGCTGCTCGTCACCTCCGCCTGGCATATGCCCCGCGCGGTCGGCAGCTTCCGCGCCGTCGGGTTCGACGTGGTGGCCTATCCGGTGGATTTCCGGGCCGGCGGCGGCGTCCGCTGGGGGTTCGATCCGGCGGCCAATCTGGTCGGGTTGGATCGCGCGGCCCACGAGTGGCTGGGGCTCGCCTGGTACCGGATCCAGGGCTGGACGGACCGCCTGGTTCCCGAAGCCGACCCGAACGAATGACGTAAAGGCTTGCCGGATCGGCAAAAATCTGCGACCGGTCATCCTGCCGCCTCGCCATGGACGAAGACAGCGACAGGACTCCCATGATCCGACGCCCCGCCATCCTCGCTGCCGGTCTCGCCGCGCTGGCGCTGCTGGGCGGCTGTGCCGAGGCCCAGCTGGCCGGCCACCTCGCCACCCTCGGCACGGCGGAATCGCGGCCGACCTACCATGTCGGGGAGCCCTACGAGCGGGCAGGACAGCGCGTCGTGCCGGCGGAGCGCTTCGCGCATGAGGAGGTCGGCCTCGCCTCCTGGTACGGCCCCGGGCTGCAGGGGCGCCGAACGGCCAACGGCGAGATCTTCGACATGAACCAGCTGACCGCCGCGCATCCCAGCCTCCAGCTCCCGGCGGTCGCCCTGGTCACCAATCTCGACAACGGCCGCACCGTCCGCGTGCGGATCAACGATCGTGGGCCGATCGCCGGCGACCGTATCCTCGACGTGTCGCGCCGCGCGGCGGAGCTGCTGGGATTCCGCCGGCAGGGCGTCGCCAGGGTCCAACTGCGTGTCCTGGAGGAGGAGAGCCTGGCGCTGCGCACCGAGCTGACCGGCCGGCCGGCCGCGCCTCAGGTGGCCACCCGCGCCGGGCCTTCGACCGCCGGGCCTTCGACCGCCGGGCCTTCGACCGCCGGGCCCTCGACCGCCGGGACGACGGCCGCCGGGCCCTCGACCGCCGGGCCCTCGACCGCCGGGACGACGGCCGCCGGGACGATGGCCGACCACTGGATCGACGCGGCCACGTTCCGCGACCGCGCGGCGGCGGAGGTCGCCCGGAGCGATGCGGCAACGGTGGCACCGGCCCGGCTGGAGAGCCTCCGGATCGACGGAGCGGACTACTGGCGGCTGCGCCTCGGGCCGTTCGACGACCCGCGGAGTGCCGAGGCGGCGCTGCAGGTCGCCTGGCGCGCCGGCCTGCCGGACGCGCGGCTGTCGCGATAGCCCACCGGGGCTCGCCCCATTCTCGCCATGCGGGAACGCTACCGGAACACGGGGGCGGGATGACGACCGCCGCCCGACTCGCCCGGCCCGATCGTACTCCGGAGTGGTGACGGACATGTCCATGATTGCGCGACCGTTTGCCCGCCTGCCGCTGGGTCTTGCGTTCGCCGTCGGCCTGCTGGCTGCGGCCCTGGGTCCGGCCGGGGCCCAGGGGATCGACACGACGGCGCGGGAGGCGATCCTGATCGACATGACCACCGACACGGTCCTGTTCGAATACAACGCCGACCAGTCGATGCCGACCGCGTCGATGAGCAAGATCATGACCATGTACATGGTCTTCGAGGCGCTGGAGGAGGGCCGGCTGTCGCTCGACGACCGGTTGCCGGTCAGCGAACGGGCGTGGCGCAAGGGCGGCTCCAAGATGTTCGTCGAGGTCGGCGACCAGGTCCGGGTCGAGGATCTGATCCAGGGCGTGATCGTCCAGTCGGGGAACGACGCGTCGATCGTGCTGGCCGAGGCACTCGGCGGGACGGAGGAGGAGTTCTCGCGCCGCATGACCGAGCGGGCGAGGGAGATCGGCATGTCGAACTCCAACTTCATGAACTCGACCGGCTGGCCGGACCCGGATCACTATTCCACCGCGCGCGACCTGGCGACGCTGGCGGAACGGCTGATGGAGGAATTTCCGCAGTATTATCATTACTATTCGCAGCTCGAGTTCACCTACAACGACATCCGCCAGGGCAATCGGAATCCGCTGCTCTACCGCAACATGGGCGCCGACGGGCTGAAGACCGGCCATACCGAGGAGGCGGGCTATGGCCTGACCGCCTCGGCAGAGCGGGACGGCCAGCGGCTGATCCTGGTGGTCGGCGGGCTGGACAGCGCCCAGGCCCGGGCCGACGAGGCGGCGCGGCTTCTGGAGTGGGGCTTTCGTGAATTCGAGGCGGTCGAGCTGTTCGAGGCCGGTGAGACCGTGGCGACGGCGCGGTCCTGGATGGGCACGCCGGACGACGTTCCGCTGGTCCTGCCGGAGGACCTGGCGGTCACGGTGCGCGCCGGGACCGAGCAGGACGTGGCGCTCATCCTGCGGGTCGAGGAGCCGTTGCCGGCGCCGATCGCGGCCGGCGAGCCGGTGGCGACCCTGGTGATCCGCGCCGGTGAACAGCCGGAGCGCGAGGTGCCGCTGCTGGCCGGCGTCGACGTGGTCCGCAAGGGCTTCTTCGGCCGGGTTACGTCCGGCGCCGTGCACATGGTTGGCAGCCTGGTCCGGTGAGCCGACCCGCCCCTCCGGCGCGCGGCCGCTTCGTCACGCTGGAAGGCGGAGAGGGGGCGGGCAAGTCGACCCAGATCCGGCGGTTGGCGGAGGCGCTGCGCCCCGGAATCCCGGAGCTGGTGGTGACCCGCGAGCCGGGAGGCTCGCCCGGTGCCGAGGCGATCCGCCACCTGCTGGTCGAAGGCGACCCCGACCGGTGGGATGCCACGACCGAGGCGCTGCTGCACTTCGCCGCCCGCCGCGATCACCTGCGCGCCACCGTCTGGCCGGCGCTCGACCGCGGCGCCTGGGTCCTCAGCGACCGTTTCGCGGACAGCACCATGGCCTACCAGGGCTATGGCCACGGATTGGGGCGCGAGGTGGTGAGCCGGCTGGCGGAGCTGACCTTCGGCGACTTCCGGCCCGACTTGACCCTGATCCTCGACCTGCCGCCGGAGGCCGGGCTGGCAAGGGCCGATGGCCGCGGCGGCGCCCGCATCGCGGCGGAGGATCGGTATGAACGGATGGATGTCGGTTTTCACCGGCGGCTGCGCGACGGCTTTCTCGACATCGCCCGGCGGGAGCCGGAGCGCTGCGTCGTGATCGATGCCTCCCGACCGGCCGATGCGGTCGCCGCGGAGGTTCTTGCGACGGTGCGATCTCGTCTGCTCGATCGCGCCACGGCCGGAGGGGCGGCATGAGCCAGGGGCTCGAGATCCAGGCCATCGCCCCACGCGCCAATCCGGACCTGATCGGCCATGCCGCGGCGGAGCAGGCGATGCTGGAGGCGGCGACCACCGGACGGCTGCCGCACGCCTGGCTGATCGGCGGGCCGCCCGGCATCGGAAAGGCGACGCTGGCGTTCCGCTTCGCGCGATTCCTCCTCGCCGGCCGGGCGGAGGAGGGGGGCGGCCTGTTCGGCACCGGGCCGGACAGCCTGGCGGTGGCGAGGGACGATCCGGTGTTCCAGCGTACCGCCTCCGGCGGCCATGCGGACCTGCTGACCGTCGAGCGGCCCTTCGTCAAGGAGGACCGGGACAAGGAGATCGAGCCCGAGCAGAAGCGCCGTCAGCGCGAGATCCCGGTCGACGAGATCCGGCGGATCGGCCCGTTCCTGCGCCTGACACCGGCCGAGGGCGGTTTTCGGATCGTGGTCGTGGACGAGGCGGAGCGGATGAACCGCAATGCCGCCAACGCGATCCTCAAGGTGCTGGAGGAACCGCCGCGGCGCGCGGTCCTGCTGCTCGCCTGCAACAATCCGGGCCGGCTGCTGCCGACCATCCGGTCCCGCTGCCGCCGGCTGGACCTGGAGCCGCTGGACGAGGATGCGATCGCCGGCTGGCTCGGCGCCCATGCGCCCGACCTGGCGGAGGCCGACCGCTACGCGCTGGCCCGCCTTTCCGAGGGCTCGATCGGCCGGGCCGCGGCGCTGGCCCGGGAGGGCGGTCTCGACCTCTACCGCCGCATGGTCGAGCTGATCGAGCCGCTGCCGAAGCTCGACATGGTCGAGGTGCACAAGCTGGGCGACCAGATCGCGGCGCCGGGCGCAGCGGCGGATGTCGCCTGGAGGACGACCACCGACCTCCTGCAATGGTGGCTCGGCCGGCTGGTCCGGGCCGGCGCCGCCCGCCGCGCCCCGCCGGAAGTGGTACCCGGGGAAGCGGCGCTGATCGAGCGGCTGGTCGGCGGGGGCCGGCTTGATCGCTGGATCGAGGTGTGGGAGAAGACCGGCCGCGGCCTCGCCCGGGCCGACGCCGCCGCGCTGGACCGGAAATCGGTGCTGATCGGCATCTTTGCCTCGATCGAGGCCGCTGCCCGCGGCTGACCCCCGCCGTCCGCGGGGCCGCTGCCGACGGTTGATCCGGCCCCGGGCACGACCGATCTGATCTTGCGGCCGGGTCCTCCGGCCCGTCATCCGCCCGCCAATCGGACGCCCGTCATGCTGATCGACAGCCATTGCCATCTCGACTTCCCGGACTTCGCGGACGAACTGGACGACGTCGTCATGCGCGCCCGCACGGCCGGGGTCGGGCGGATGGTCACCATCTGCACCCGCCTCGACCGGCTGGACCGGGTACTGGCGATCGCCGAGGCGTATGACGACGTCTTCGTCGGCGCCGGCACCCATCCGCACGAGGCCGGGACGCCCGAAGGAGAGGCGGTGACGGTCGAGCGCCTGGTCGACCTGTCGGCGCATCCGAAGATCGTCGGCATCGGCGAGACCGGCCTCGACTACTTCTACGACCACAGCCCGCGCGAGGCGCAGCAGGCGAGCTTCCGCCGGCACATGGCGGCGGCCCGCAGGACCGGGCTGCCGATGATCGTCCACACCCGCGATGCCGACGACGACACGATCCGGCTGATCGCGGAATGCCGGGAGGACGGCGCCGTCGGCCCGCTCCGCGGGGTCATACACTGTTTCAGCAGCGGCCGGGAACTTGCTGAAAAGGCAGTGGCAATGGGCTTCTACGTCTCGCTTTCCGGCATCCTGACGTTCAAGCGTTCGGACGAAATCCGTTCCATCGTCGCCGACCTGCCGCTCGACCGCCTGCTGGTGGAGACCGAAGCGCCCTACCTCGCGCCCGTACCCAAGCGCGGGAAGCGCAACGAGCCGGCCTTCGTCGCCCATACCGCGGCGATGCTGGCCGAGGTCAAGAACGTGAGTGTCGAGGAGGTGGCGCGGCGGACGACCCGGAACTTCTTCGCGCTGTTCGACCGGGTGCCGGTCCCGGTGGCGGCATGATCCGCGTCACGGTTTTGGGCTGCGGCGGCTCGCTCGGCGTGCCGATGGCGGGGAACGACTGGGGTGACTGCGATCCGGGTAACCCGAGGAATCGGCGCCGTCGGCCCGCGATCCTGGTGGAGACCCGGGCGACGACGGTGCTGGTCGACGCGCCGACCGACCTGCGCGACCAGCTGTGCGACACCGCGCCGGCACGGATCGACGCGGTCCTGTTCACCCATGCCCATGCCGACCACATCCACGGCATCGACGACCTCCGGCCCTATGTCTTCGGCCGGGGGCCGATTCCAGCCTATGCCGACGCGACGACGATCGGGCACCTCAACGACCGCTTCGCCTACGCGGTCGACTCGGTGGAGATGGATCGCGGGCTCTACCGCCCGATCCTGACGATCCAGGAGATCGACGGCCCGTTCACGGTGGGCGATCTCGGGGTCCGGCCCTTCGTGCAGGACCACGGCTTCGGCCCCTCGCTCGGCTTCCGGTTTGGCGACATCGCCTATTCGACCGATGTGGCAAGCCTCGACGACAAGGCCTTCGAGGCGTTGAAGGGCGTTCGGTACTGGATCGTCGACGCCACGCGCCGCCTGCCGCATCCGAGCCATTCCCATCTGGAACAGACGCTGCACTGGATCGAGCGGGTCAGGCCGGAGCGGGCGTGGCTGACCCACATGAACCAGAGCATGGACTACGACACCCTCTCCGCCGAACTCCCGGCCCATGTCCGCCCGGCCCATGACGGCCTGGTGATCGAGGTCTGAGGTCCGGGGAAGGAGGGGCAGGGGGAAAGAGGGGCAGGGTGCCGGGCGGCAGCCTCAGGCCAGCCGCCGCAAATGCTCCAGCACCAGGTCGGGCCGGTCGATCACCGCCGCCCGGTCCAGCAGAACCGGCACGGGGGCGGCGGCCGGCGGGGCGATTTCGGTCTCCCGGCCGAGCAGGGCGGCCGTGGTCTCCCGATCGTCGCCGAAGCCGAGGCGGTAGGCGGTGCCGAACGGCCCGAATGCCGTCGGCACCTCGCCTGAGATCTCGGCGGCCAGGCCCGCCTGCTCGACCAGCGCGGCCAGCATGTCCCGGGCCGGGCCGTATCGCTTGCGCCGTGCGTCGGCCGCGGCGACCAGCGCCGCCAGATGACCGCCGGCCGCCATCGCCGGGTCACGCGCCGCGATGACGTGGACGCCGGATCGCGCGGCCCGCACCGCATCGACATAGAGAGCCTGCGACGCGGCAAGGCGCTTCCCGCGCTCCTCCGACGGCGGCGGCACCAGGCCCGGCATCAGCACCAGCAGATCGACCCGGCGGCCGATGAAGCTCTCGGGCACGCCGACCACGACGCTGCGCTCCGCCGCGGTCGTCGGCACCACGGCCTTCAGCGTGCGGCGCAGCCGGTCGGCGTCGTCGGGCAGGGGTGTCGCCACGCCAATCGTCGGCCGCGGTACCTGGTCGAACAGTCCCAGGGTCTTCCAGCTTCGCAGCAGCTCGATCGCCGCCGCGATCTCTCCATGCCGGCCCAGGTCGGGCGGCGCGTGCCGGCGCAACCCGCGAACCGACTCCGGAAGGTCGACGACGACTTCGCCACCGGAATCCGGCCGCGGGCTCCAGCCGCCGCCGGCCCGGTCGACCAGATAGGCGGCGATCGCCGGATCCCTCGGCGCCCGGTCGTCCAGCCGCCGGCGATCGGCGCCGCGCCCGGCGGCTGCCAGACCGTGGGCGTCGGAAAACCCGCCGGAGGCGGCGGAGTGTCCGATCACGCAGGCCCGGCGTGCCCGCTCCAGCAAGGGCGGGAGGCTGGCGGCGGCAATCGCTTCGGCATGATCGACGACGACGAGATCGACCAGCCCGCCGACCAGCGGCAGCCGCCGCGCCACGTCCGCCGGAGTCGCCAGGATCAGCGGAAACCGGCCGGCTGCCTTGCCCAGGGCCTTGACGATCGCCCGATCGCGGGCCCCGTCGTCCGCGCCCGCGTCGCTGACCCTGCGCTCGATCAGCGTCGCCAGCGCCTCCGCCAGCTGGCGGTCGCCCTCCGCGTCGACGCCGGCGACGGTGCCCCAGCGCTCCGGCAGGATCCGCCGGCTCATCGCGACCACGATCTCCCGGCTGCGGGCGGTGCGCCGGGCGAGATCCGCGACCGGCGCCTCGCGCTCCACCGCCGCTTCCTGCTCCACTTCCCGAGCCAGGGCGGCGTGCCACTTGATCAGCAACGCCAGCTGGTCGAAAGCGTGGCGAAGGGCGGCCGGATCCGCGGTTTCGCCGGGCAGGGGCAGCCGGGCGACGATCGACGGCGGGACGGGGGCCAGCGCCTCGACCAGGGCGCCGACAGCCTCGGCCGGATCGACCTCGGCCGATTGGCGCCGGCGCATCAGCCGCCCCAGTCCGCGTGCCGCCGAGGGCGTCCGGCCGCCCAGTCGCGCCTGCCAACCCGCGATCGCATCGGCGCTGATGCTCAGCCGGTGCTCCGTGCGAAAGAGCTGTGTCCAGCCGGGATCGACCGCCGCTTCCAGCCCGATGCGCCGACGCTGGGTGTCGCTCAAAGCGACATGCGCGGCCTTGAGGCGCATCGCGGCCGCGGTCGTCTCGGCGGCGGCGCGCCGCTGCTCGGCCAGCTCGGACAGGGTCGGCGTTGGCAGCGGCGGCGAATCCCCCGGCGCGTCCGCCCTCGGTCCGGTCGAGCCGATCGATGCCGAACTGCGCAGCCCCGCTCGGTCCAGCCGGATCACCTGTCCGGCGGCGGGGCCGAGGACCGCGGCCAGATGCCGCTCGACCGCGTCCAGCCGGACGGCGTCCGGCGCCACGTAGAGCACCGACTGGCCGTCGACCACCGTCGACGCCGCCAGGTCGAGGACCAGGGCGCCGGCCGTGTCAGGATCGGCCGCGTCGATCACCGACAGCGCGGCGGCCGTCGCGGCTTCCAGGACCGGCACGTTGCCGATGCCGACATCCGCCGGCTCGATCGGCATGACGGTCGGCGGGCGGGAGACCGGCTCCGCAGCGGTCAGGGCTTCCAGTGCCGCGGTGCGTCCGGCGCCCTTGCCGCTGCCGGCCGCGATGCGATCTAGGTCGGCCAGCAGCGCGGGATCGATCGCCGCCGGGCCCTCGGGCATTCCGGCCTCGTCCGGGCCCGCCGCCGCCGGCTGCGGCATCTGGAACAGGCCCGGCAGGTCGTGCCAGCCGCTCGGCAGCGGCCCGTCGGGCGGCGCGGGCAGCGCGTCGGGCACGAAACGCTGCTCCAGCCCCAGAACCGCCGCGAGATGGTCGAGGAACGCCCGAAGGCCTGAGAAGCTGCCGTGTTCCAGCGCATCGACCAGCGCTTCGCGCCCGACGGCGTCGAACCCCGCATACGCCAGGGGGCGATGGTTCACCCGGGCTCGCCAACCCGGAGCCATGGCGATCGTTGGTGCCGCATCGGACTCGCGCCGAAGCACGACCGGCGCGAACACGAGCGGCGCCAGGCGACCGCGGCCGTCGACCACCAGCGGATAGCCGTAGACCAGTTGACCGCCGGTGGCCACGCCGGCCAGAAACTGACGCGTCTCGTCCTGATCGACCGGCACCTCGGCCCGGCCGGGTCCGGCGAATACCGTCTCGGCCTTGCGCCAGGGCAGGATATAGGCGCTGCCGCGCTCCGCCGCCGCCCAGGACGGCTGCGACCGGCCCGAGCGAACCACCTCGTCGCGCAGCCGCCGCGCGAGCGAGGCCGGGCTGACATCCCGGGTCTCCAGCACGCGGTGGGTGGCGACGTCGGTGGCGGCATCCATGGAGACAGCAGGCTCCCGAAGGCGAGTCGGTTCCGTCATCTGCCAGCATTATCCGAGCAGGCACCCGGTGCCAAGCGGACCGGCACGAACCATTGGAGGTAAGGCCGGCGGACACCGATGGAGCCGGACACTTGGGTCGGCAACCGTCACCGAACGATGCCGCCAATACAAAGGCATATGCGCCGAAACCCGCAGCTCGGACGAGGAGCCGCACAGCCGAGCGCGACCGCGGCCACTCTTGCGCCGGGTCGGCGTCGCCGCTCGCGTCGAGGGACGCGGTGAGGGTGCGGCGTCGATGCGCGGGCCCGACGCACGCTGTGCCGCTCTCTCGCCCCAGACGTGGTATATTTTCCATAATATACGTTATCAGACTTTTATTCAGCCCTCCGCGCCCGCGGTCACTGTCCGGAGCCACTCGAGCTGAGAAATCGTCGCAGATAGTGAGATCACTCGGTATCTCCTCACCTCGGGCATTGAAACGGTGCCCATGACGCCTACGACGACGGTCGACCAAAAGAGTGCGCTCCAATGTACGGCTCTTCAGAGATTGCTCAACGACGCCCCGTCGGGTCGTTCTGAAAGAAAAAGGGGTGGACTATGAAAGGGTTGTTGTCGATTCAGCCGATCTGAAATCCGCGACGCACCTGTCGGAGGTGCACCCCATTGGCAAGGTCCCCGGCGCTCTATCACGGAGACTTCCACCTCTACGAGACGGCTGCCATCGCGCGGTACGTTGACGAGGCCTTCGAGGGTCCGGCGCTACAGCCCGGCGAGGTCAAAGCCCGTGCCGATATGCAGAAATGGATCAACATCACCGGGCAGTACATCTATCCGGCAGTTATCGGCGATCTGGTGCTGCAACGCCTGGCCCCGAAGCTCGGGCTTTTTGGCGGCGTCACCAATGAGGCCGTCGTCGCGGCAGCCGTTCCAGTCATCGCGCATCAACTCGATCTGATCGACCAGGCGCTCTCTGGTGACACGCAATACCTCGCGGGCGACTTCTCGCTCGGCCGATATCATGGTGGCAACCATGGTTCAGTACATCGCCCTGACGCCGGAAAGCGTCGAACTGTTCGGGGGTCGGCCCGCCGTTTCGGATTGGGTCCGGCGCGTCACCTCGCGGCCCTGCTATGAAGCCGCGGCGTACGATCTGGGGATCAGAAACCGGGTTGGCGGCGCGTCCCATCGCCGCCAACACGACACCGGCCCTTCCGCATCAAGCGGACGCCGAAACGAACCGCGAACGATTGTCAGCCACGACCTGCCCCGGACCGACATCTCCAAGGACAACCCCCTCGGCTCTGATCGCTGCCCCATCGCCGATCGAGACGCCTGCCAGGACAGGAGCGCCACAACCGATCCAGGCCCGGCCCCCGATGTGTTGGCGATGATCTGCGCGACGGATATGGACATTCGGCCCAAACTGGCATGGATCCTCGAGGACGACGGCCGGTCAATCGAGGATCGTGCAGCCGGCCTTCAGGAATACATCCTGTCCGAGCGAGGTGTTGACCCCTTCAGCACAACGGATCAGCGCCCTGATGACGGCGCCATCCGGATTGAAGGTTTGTCGAGCAACGGTCTCATGGACTTCCGCCGCCCTGGGAGCAGAAGACGATGGTCATGCACCGTCGCACGGGCCGGCGCTTGCAAGGCTTCAAGCGCGTCATCCGGTCCGAGGCCCCTCTCACCCGGCGTCAACTTCCGCCGTTCTGACGTCATGAGTCTCTCGAGATCCCATGCTCATGAACCAACGGCGTGTTGGCTCATCAGCCGGGAGCAGTGTTTCGATCCGCAGATCGTCCAACGTCGCATCCATGCTCATCCCCACGGTCGCGATCAACGAGAACAGCTTCAGCTCTGCACCGTTGACCAGGAACTCAATCGTAAGAACCGGAGCGGGATGTTCCTTCGGACGATCCGCGATGGCTTCGGCAACCCCTGGGAACTCCTTCAGTTCATTCAACAGGGCCTTGCCTTCGGTGTCGTGGGGCCTGCGCGCGACCTCCAGATCAAGCAATCGGAACAAGGCGCGTGCCACCTCCGGCCAGTTGCGGATGTTGTTCCGCAGCACACTGGGCGAAAACAGCTCGCGTAGCAGATTGGGTTCCCCGGTACCGCCAACGATCGCGAAGAATTCTCGCGCACTCTCATTGGCCCGCTGCAGGGTCCAGATACGATCGATTGACACGGCGGGAAACGGCTCATGGCCCCTGAGGACATGGTCGATCGACGCACCTACGGCTTCCCTCACCTCCGTACTCCAGCTCGTGTCGGACGACTGAGGTGCAAATCCCGCCGAGATCAACATGACGTCGTATTCTGCGGCCGGCATTTCGAGCGCCTCGCAGATCTGTCTTACGGCGTATCGGCTCGGTCTGGAGCGCCCGGTTTCAAGAAAACTTATGTGGCGTTGCGACATGCCGGCATCCAAGGCGAGATCGAGTTGGCTCAAATTCCGCCTGTTTCGCCATGTTTTCAGCAGCAGGCCGAACGTATCCTCGGGTTGGCTCTTCAAGAGTGTCATGCTCCATCCTAACGCCAAGCTGTGCTGAGCTCCATTACATGGGGGGTAATTGAGGCGAGCGGCCCTCGGTGGAAATGATGACCCGGAAACATCCACTCATCAGAGGTCCATCATGCCACGTTCCGCCCCCGCCCGGCGCTTTCTCAAGCTGAACAGTCAGTTCTCAGTGCTTTGTGGCCTGCCCCTTCTGTTGGCAGGTGGGACGATAGCTCCGATCCTGTTTGCCAACCCCGTCGACTGGGCCGCGATGGGTCTGCGCGGATTGGGGGTCGGCCTGCTGGGTTTCGCTGCGCTGGTCTATGCATTGTCAAAGTACAAACTGGTGTCGCGAGCGATGGTCAACGAGATTGTTGTTCTTGATGCGCTCTGGGTTCTCGGCAGCGTCTTACTGATCGCCCTTTTTGGCCACATATTCACAACAACCGGCATCATCATCGTGGCAGTGGTCGCCATGGTGGTCGCCTTCTTCGCGATTTCGCAATTCGCTGCCGCGGCCAAGATCGAGAAGCCGATCCCGGTGGCCAACGTCGCTCGGCGCGAGGGGAGGCTTCATGCCACCGTCCAACGGACCGTACGGGCGCCGACCGGGACCGTGTGGCAGGTGATGACTGATCATCCGGCTTATGCGGATGTGGCCGATAACCTTTCCAAGGTCGAAGTCCTTTCGGGCGATGGGCTTGGCATGAAGCGGCGGTGTTACGGCCCGAAGGGCGAAAACTGGGAAGAAACCTGCGACGTCTTTGAGCCCGGTCACACCTATGGTTTCCGCATTCATACCGAGGCCGAGGACTATTCCTACCCTTTTGCAGAACTCTCGGGACGCTGGACCGTCGCGGCACACCCGGTGGGGTCCGCGTTCGACATCGAAATTGTGGCCGTGTTGAAGGGAAATGCGCTGTCCAAATGGCTCTTCGCGACGATGGCCAAGCCACAGTTCAAGACCATCCTCATCGATCTCGCTGATGCCTGGGCAGAGCGCATGGAGCGGGAAGCCAGGCAACAGGGCGGATTGACCGTCAGGTGAGTCGGACGGATTCCGAGATCCGCCGCGCTTGCCGGGCTCAAGCCAGGCGAACGCGGCGGCATCGACCGGTCGCACCGGATCGACGTGCATCGCGATCGGACAGAGGGCTGGATGAGGCGGCCGATCGGCTGGACGCCGAGGTCGGCTACCGGCGGCCGCCCGACATCGAAGCGTTTCAGCTCTCAACTATGCCCTACAAGGACCCATGGCTCCCGACCTCGATTACCGGCGCTGAGCCAGCCATTGGAGCTCGAGGACCGATGCCATCGTCCCCTCCTCCGCGCGGCGCCATACACCGGCCGGGCGGAAGACACCGCCGGCGCGGCCTGATGCAAGGACCGGACTAGCAGGGGACTTCGATCAGGAACGGACCAGGCTCGCCGAGGCCGCGCCGCAGGGCAGCGACCAGCGCCTCGGACTCCCCTGCGTACACGGCCTCGACGCCATGGCCCTTCGCCAGGGCGACCCAGTCCAGCGGCGGATCGACGATGTCGAAGACCCGGGCCGCATTGCGTCCCGCCTGGGAGGCGCCGACGTTCCGCAACTCTTCATGAAGGATGCGGTAGCTTCGGTTCGCGAAAACGACGACGCAGACGTCCAACCGCTCGCGCGCCATCGTCCAGAGCGATTGCAGCGTGTACATCGCCGACCCATCGCCCGTCAGGGCGACGACCTTCCGGTCGGGGCACGCAACGGCGGCGCCGGCGGCCATCGGCAGGCAGTCCCCAATCGCGCCGCCCATCGTCTTCAGCCAGTCGTGCGGGCGGGCGGTCTCGGTCGCGGCCCAGACGAAGCGCGAGGCGGTGACGCTCTCGTCGACGACGATCGCCTCCTCCGGCAGCAGCGCGGCGAGCGCCGCCCCGACCTTTTCCGGCGTCACCAGGCCGGTCGGCAGGTCCGGCAGGTCGAGCGGCGTGAGGGTCCCTGCCGGAGTCGTCCCGGCACCGAGCTCCTCCGCAAGGGCGCCCAGGGTCCAGGCCGCGTCCATCTCCGGGTCGCACAGCGGGATGAGATGGCTGCCCGGCGCCTCGGGCAGGCTCGGCTTGCCGGGATAGGCGAAGAAGCTGGTGGGCCGGGTGGCCCCGCACAAGACGATCGTCTTCCTGTCCGCCAGGAGCGCGACGTTGGCGTCCACCGGATAGACCATGCGCGCCATCGGCACAGACCCCGCGCCGCGACGCTGGCGCGGCACGAAATACGGGGCCATCAGTCCGCAACCGGTCTTGCTGACGATCCGCGCCGCCAGAACGGCGGCCGATCCCGCGAGGATCTCCCCACCCACCATCAGCGTGGCGCCGGGCTGCCGGAGAATCTCCGCCGCGGCGGCGATGTCGGCCGGCCGCGGGCGGCGGCGCGGCGGCGGCGCGGCCGTTTCCGCCGGGCCGCCCGGCGCCTCCTCCCACGCGGTGTTGGCCGGCAGGATCAGCGTTGCGATCCGGCCGCCTTCCGATCGTGCCATCCGGACCGCCGCGGCGCCGTCGTCTGCCACTGTTGTGGCGTCGGTCGACATCCGGGTCCAGTGCGAAACCGCCTGGCTGATCCCGACCGTGTTTCCGCGCAGCGGGCTTTCGAACTGAAGGTGCCACGTGGCGTGCTCGCCCATCACGTTGACCATGCCGCTGCCCGCCTTGCGGGCGTTGTGCAGATTGGCGAAGGCATTGCCGAAACCGGGTGCCAGGTGCAGCAGGGTCACCGCCGCGTCGCCCTTCATGCGGGCATAGCCGTCGGCGGCACCGGTCGCGCCGCCCTCGAACAGGCAGAGCACACAGCGCATCTCCGGATGGCGGTCGAGGGCCGCGACGAAGTGCATCTCGGACGTGCCGGGATTGGCGAAACAGACCTCAACGCCGGCCTTGATCAGCGTCTTGACCAGAGCTTCAGCCCCATTCATCGGCTGCGATCCCAGACTGGCGGTTCGAGACAGGATGACGGTTCGAGACAGGATGGCGGCGGTGGCCGGTTCAGAGCGACCCCCCGACCCGGTCCAGTACGGTAACCCGGTATTCCGTGTCGTAAACATCCCAGGTCAGCCGCAGCGGCAGTTCCATCTCGCGCGACAGCCATACCGAGAGCGGCGGCTTGCCGACCCGCACGAGGTCGTAGCGTTCGACCGGATAGCTCCGCCCGTCGAACGGGACCGTCTCGTCGTCCAGCCGCCTGAGGTGGAGGACCGCCGGCTCGCCCTGCCCCGACCAGCCGGGCGTGATCATCTGCACCGACCCGCCGTTGGACAGTTCGCTGCTCGACAGGCGGTTTTCGAAGCGCCGCGTCTCGCCGGGCTCGATGCGGTCAAGGCCCAGGATCTGCAGCCCGTCGCCCATGACCGAATGGCTGCCGAACGCCCGAACCGGCGAGTCGAGCCGCTTCTCCTGCGCGAAGCGCCCGTAGTCGGTCGATCGATGGAAGGCCCGCACGTCCAGGCCGTCGAAGTCGAAGAAGGTGTGGCCGAAGGAGCGCTCCGCGACGCGGATCGAGCAGGTGGCGTTGACCGGCCGCCAGTCCGCGTCGAATTCCAGGAAGATCAGCCGCCGGATCCCGGAATCAAAGATGCTGACCATCGATGTCTGGAATCGAATGTCGCCGCTGCGGCCGATGGTGAAGGCCTCCTCGCCCCGCACGGTGCCCGACGACCGCTGGATGTAGTCCATGCGGCCGGTGTAGACGATCGATTCCATTGCTAGGTCCTTCGTGTCAGGCCCGGACATGCGACTCCTCGATGCCGCCGAAAGGCTCCGAGGCGGGACAAACGACCGGTCATCGGGGCACCGGGGTCGCAGGACGATGAGGGGGAGCAGCGGCTGCCCGGCGGCCGGGTGCCAGGCAGCCGCGCCCCGTCAGAGGCCCGCTTCTTCCAGGAACGTGTTGGTGGCCACGTCCGAGACCGGGACGGTCCGGCTGATCACGCCCATCTCCGCCATCAGCTCGATGCCGGCTTCCCACGCTGGGATGTCGCAATAGAGCGAGGTGACGCCTTCCGGCGGCCGTGCGAGGTCCCGCACGATCGCGAATTTCTCCGCCGTGGCGGTCCGGTCCTCGGCTTCCGTCGGATTGTACTTGCCCAGGATGTCGATCGACGCCTCGACATTCGCCGGATCGAGCAGGAAGTCGAGCCCCCGCTTCACCCCCGTCAGATACGCCTTGACCAGTTCGCGGCCGTCGTCGGTCTCGGTCAGTGCGCGGCTCGCGATTACGCTGTCGGCCGGCAGCCGCGCGTAGTCGTCCGAGTTCAGGTAGTGCAGGTCGATCCCCATGGTGTCGAGCGCCACCCGGATCGGATAGAACGACCAGAACCCGGCCACCTGGCCCGATTGGAGATGCGTGAAGGCCCCGGCGGAGAGCCCGGTGACGACCCGCTCGACGCTGGTGGGGTCGAGGCCCTCGGCGATCATCATGGCGTCGATCAGGCGGTCGGTGGACCCGCCGATGGACATCACGCCGATCGTCTGGCCGACCATGTCCCTCGGATGGGTGATCGGGTCCTCCGGCATCGAGGCGATCTCGAACACGCTCCGGTAGATCGGCTGGCCGACCGTCAGGATCTCGGCCCCCTGCTCGACGATGGCCGGCACCGTGACGATCGCCGCCGCCTGGCCGAATTCCGCATGGCCGGCGGCGAGCTGGGTGATCACGTTGGCGGTGCCGGGGGACGGATTGGCGGACAGGTCGAGCCCCGCCTCGGAGAAGTAGCCGTTTTCGATGGCGATGAGCACGTAGGTCTGCAGCGGCGTGATCACCGACGGGCTCACCCAGGTGACGGCGGTGGCCGACTGGGCGCGGAGTTGAATTGGAACGAGGGTGCCGGCACCGACTGCCGCCACCGCCCCCATGAAGTCTCGCCTGAACATCGTCTTGTCTCCCCTCTTTGGCGTCCGGAGCGCCTGGTGGTTGGGTCAGTGCGTCTTCATGTCTCCAGACAGGAACGCCCTGAACAGGTCGGCCGTGGCCGCGGCCGTCTCGGCGGAGGCATAGCCCTGGTGACGGCGCGCCACCCCGTGCGGCAGCAGGCTGAGGATCTCGGCGTCGTGCGGGCTGAGCATGTCCTGCTCCACCGAGGTCACCAGCACCGGGACCTCGAGCTCGGCCAGGACCGCCCGCTTGTCGAACCGGAACGCCGCCGTGTAACTGCGGCCGAAGGTGTCGTACGCCTTCAGCACCTCGACGAAGCGCCGGTGCATCACCTCCGGCGGCGGAAGGTCGACGTCGCGCCGACTGGCCGCCCGGCGCGAGAACCAGGGCCAGAACAGGTACATGTCCCGCAGCATCGACCAGAGTTCGACGAGATAGGCACCGGAGACGTCCGCCCGGAACTCCGGGATGTAGTTCTCGAGGATCTCCTTCTGGAACCCGGCGCCGTAGAGGCCGACCCCGTCGAGGATCAGGCGGTCGACGGTCGCGCCCCCCCGGCGCGCCAGCTCCATGGCGATCGATGCCCCGGTGTGGGTCCCGTAGACGGAACACCGCTCGACGCCCCGGCATTCCAGGAACCGGGCGCAGACATCGGCGTAGAACCCGATGTCCGGGGTCGGCGGGATCGGGCCCCGGGAATCGCCGTTGCCGAGGGTATCGGGCGCCAGCACCCGGAACGAGCGCCCGAGCGCGCTGACGAGCGGCACCAGCGCGGCCGAACTGACCGGCGACGCATGGAGGCACAGGAGCACCGGCGCAGCCGCATGGCCCGCATGACGATAATGGATCTCCATGCCGTCAAAGTATTCGAAGGCTCGGTATACCGGCTCATGCCAATGGTCTGCGCCCGCGTACATAATCCGGCTGCCCCCTGCTCAATCGCCCTGGCGCGAAAGCTTCTCTTCCTCGATGAGAACGATTTCGTCCAGGCGGCCATCGACGAAGCGTTGCCAGACCCGCGTCCGGCGCGTCTCCGAGATGTAGTGCTGGACCTCCAGCGTCTCCCTTCCGGAATCGTGCTGTGCCGACCACACATAGGGGAAAAGCACCTGCCCCTGGCTCGACTTCTCGCTGCGACCCGAGACTTCCTGATCGAGATCGTAGATATGACCGCCGTTCTCGGTCATCTTCGCGGTGAAGATCTTGGTCTCGGGTGGACGGTCCTCGTGGAGGTATTCGATCTTCTCTTCCCAGATGTCGCCGATACGTCGACTCGTCTGCCGGCTGCGGTATTCGCGCTTTAGCTCGAGGGTCCGGGCATCGACCACGCGATAGCGCCCTTCCCAGACGCCACCGACAGTGCCGATGTCCTCGACGACGTTGGCCGGCAACGACCGTTCGAAATGGGACGCCATCCGCAGGGTCTCCCGGAGAGGTGTGGGGTCAGTTCATGACCCGGACGGATTCGTGCCAGCCCACGAGAAGCCGGCGGATCACCGAGATCGTCGAATAGAAGGCGAACCCGAAGGCCGCGAGCACGATGATCGTCGCGAACATCCGATCGATCATCATCGAGTTCAGGGTGATGACGATGAAGGCGCCCAGGCCCTTGTTGCCGCCGAGGTACTCGCCGACGATGGCGCCGGTGACCGCCAGGACGCTGGCGGTCTCGATGCCCGTCATGATGAAGGGCAGGACGGCCGGGATCTCCAGCTTCACGATCCTCTGCAGATGCGTCGCCTTGTGGATCGTGAACAGGTGCCGCTTGTTCTCGTCGATCGACCGGATGCCCAGGATCGTCGCCTTCAGGATCGGGAAGAACGACAGCAGGGCGACCATGGCGATCTTGCTCTCAAGGCCGAACCCGAACCACAGGAGGAACAGGGGCATCAGCCCGACCTTCGGGGTCACCTGGCTGGTGATGATGAAGGGCGAGAAAAGGACCTCGGCGAGCCGTGACCGGCCGATCAGGATGCCGAGCGAGACGCCGATCCCGATCGCGATCGAGAAACCGATCAGGATCTCGGTGATCGTGATCCGGAAATGTTCCCAGAAATAGGCCTGCCGGACGAGGAAGCTGAGGCCCTCGAAGATCGCCGTCGGGGCCGGCAGGACGAACCGGCTGATGCCGGTGATCTCGACCGCCGTCTCCCAGACCACGAAGAACAGGGCCACAACGCCGAAGCCGACATAGACCCGGTAACGCTCGTAGAACGGGCGCCGGTCGACAGCCGGCGCTGTGGGGGCGGCGGCTTGTCCCTGGACGCTCTCGACCATCGGCCTCCCCCTCTTTCCCTTCAGCCGAGCCGATGCCGGATCGAGTCCGACAGCTCGCCATAGCGTGGTTTGCCCACGATCTCGGGCGTGCGCGGCCGCGCGATGTCGACGTCGTAGATCTCGGCGATCCGGCCCGGGCGGCTGCTGAGCATGACGATCCGGTCGGCAAGGAAGATGGCCTCGCCGATCGAATGCGTGACGAAGACCACGCTGAACCGCTGCCGCAGCCACAGTTCCTGGAGAAATGCGTTCATCTGGTCGCGGGTCATGGCGTCCAGCGCCCCGAACGGCTCGTCCATGAGGACGATCTCGGGTCCGGAGGCGAGCGCCCGGGCGATCGAGACCCGCTGCCGCATGCCGCCGGACAGTTGGTGCGGCAGACGCTTGGCGAAGTCCGAGAGGCCAACGATCTCGAGGTACTCGCGCGCCCGATCCTCCCGCTCCCCCTTGCCCAGGCCCTGAAGCTCGAGAGGCAGGGTGACGTTGCGCAGGACGCTGCGCCACGGCAGGAGGTTGGCTTCCTGGAACACGTAGGCGAGCCGCGGGCCAGACTGGTCGTGCCGCACCGGAAACAGCGGCACCCCGGAGACCGCGACGTTGCCCATGGTCGGCGTGACAAGGCCGCCCACGATGTTGAGCAGCGTGCTCTTCCCGCAGCCCGACTGGCCCAGGACGACGACGAACTCGCCCTCGGCCACGTCGAGGCTGATGTCGCGCAGCGCCCAGGTTCCGTCGTCCTCCCCTCCGTAGCGGTGGGAAAGGCCGGCGACCCGAAGCCGGGGGGACGGTGCCGTCTCCCCTGCCCCCGCCGGAATGGGTGTGGCCGGGGCCGCGGTTACGGGCGCGGTTGGGGGCACCGGAGTGCTCGTCGAACGCTGCAGCGGCATCGGCGGCACCAGCCCTCAGCTGCCCGGCGGCCGGCGCGCGACGAGGACCGAGAACTCGTGCTTGCGCTGGCGTGGCGGCAGCGGCCGCTCGGGGTCGAAGGGCTCGGCCGTCTCGGCGTCGAGGAGCGCAATGTCGGTGAAGCCGATCCCGGACAGGTCCGCCTCATAGTCCCAGGAAAGGAGGTCCGCCATGAACGGCTCGTCGTTGCCGCGCCCGTGGCGGAGTTGAAGCATCTCGCCCAGCCGCCCGCCGGTCACCCTGTGCAGGTCGAGGCTGACGAACCACCCGCCCGGCTCGAGCGCCTGGAAGGCGGAGCGGGCGACGTCCCGCATCACGTCTTGAGGCAGTTCGTGCAGCAGCCAATAGGCCGTGACCGCGTCGAATCGTTCGCCGAGTCCATGGACCTCCTCCGCCTTGTGCCAGAAGAGCCGGACGTCGATGCCGCGCTCCACCGCCCGGGCCTGGCCGAGCTTGATGAGGGGGATCGACAGGTCGATCCCGGACACCTCCCAGTCGGGCGCCATCTGCTTCAGGACGAAGGCAAGCTTGCCATAGCCAGTTCCGACGTCGAGCACACGCGCCCGGCGGCTCACGCCGACCAGCCGCCCGACCAGGTCGGCCAGGCTGCGGTAGGGAACGTCGGCGGCCTCCAGGGAGAAGGAGAAGTAGGTCGTGGCATACTCGTACGACAAGGCGTCGGCGATGCCGGGCCACACGCCAGGCGCATGCTGGTGGAAACTGGTGTCCCGGTAGTAGGCGGGCAGGCCCTCGTTCCAGGACGCGAGTTCCTCGGCGCTGAGGCCGAAATCGCCCTCGATCTCGCCGTTGCGCTCTTCCACCGCTCGGTGGAAGCTCTCGATCAGCCCCTGCGGCCCGTAGTATTTCAGAAGCTGGAGGTTTTTTTCGAACCAGCTGTAGGTCCGAAGCCGGTCGTCGGTCTCCAGGTCCTCGAGCGACATCGTCTCCGCCGCAGCCATCACATCCTGGTAGAGGTCGTTCTTCCAGAACTTGCGCCCTTCCTGGACGAAGGCCTGGTACAGGTCGAACTGGAGGGACTGGATCATGACAGGACCTCTCTGGCTGCCTGCCGGCCGGCGTGCCGGCCGAGGGTGATCGCGGGGGTCAGGCTCATGCCGCTTGCGAAGGACAGTCCGGAAAACTGGATGCCGCCGAGCATTTCGCCCGCGCAGCGCACGGCGTCGAGCGGCCGGCCGTCGACCACCAGGCGCAGATCGTCGTCGACCCGGACCCCAGGCCAGGTCCTCAGCACCACGGGACGGCAGGGGATCAGGAAGAAGGGCGGCTCCAGCTTGTCGGCGGCCGACCAGGTCCGGCCGAAGCGGTCGGCCCCGTTGCCGGTCCGGACGATCTCGGAGAGCTCGTCGGCGACCGCCCCGGCGAAGGCGGCGTCGGCGAACACGCCCTCGGCGTCCCCGATCCGGGCGCCGGGGATCTCGGCGATCCGTTCCCTCTGGGCGTCCAGGTCGGCGATACCGCCGAACAGCGGTTCCTCGCGGCTGAGCCGGGCGAGCGACCCGAACACGAAGTAGCCGTCGCGCGCGTGGTCGCGGAAGGCCCGCTCGACGGTGTCGATGCTGTCCCGGTGCTCGTTGACGAACCGGCGTCCCTCTGGATCGAGAAAGATCTCCGGCACGCGCCGGATCTGGGGATTGATCACCAGTTTCCGGTCCCACCGGATCAGGTGGGTTTCGCTGCTCTGCTGGAACCCGCCGAGGGTCGGCAGGAAGCTGCCCTGCCCGAGCAATTCCGCCCCCGCGTCGACGAGACTCCGTGTCACCTCGCCGTCGGCGAAGCCGCCCCCCGCATATAGCGCCGACTGGCCCTGCCAGGCCTCCAGCAGGTCGTGGTTGCCGCCGAACCCGCCCACGGCCAGGGTCAGGCGGCGGGCCTGCACCTCGCCCTCGACACCGTTCTGCACCACCCGCAGGCCCGGGGCCGGCTGCGACAGGTCCAGGCTCGCCACCCGGCAGGAGGTCCGCAGGGTGAGATTGCGTGCGACACCGGGCCGGCTCAGCAGGCCGAACAGCACCTTCAGGATCGACAGGCCGCCCGCCGTGCCCCAGCAGGTCCGGGCAACCTCGTAGGGCTCGTGGCTGCGCGCGATGATCGGCATGCCGGCGGCGAACTCGAAGCCGCCGTCCTCCAGCCAATCCAGCGTCTCGGCCGCGCCGAAGATCGCCTTGCGGAGCAGCGTCTCGGTGGTGGCCCCTCGGCCCAGCCTCCTCACTTCGGCGAGATGCCGTTCCGGCTCGTCCGCGATTCCCCGCCGCCTCTGCAGCCGCGATCCGGCAGCGCTCATGTGGCCGCTGGAGAACCAGAGATTCCCGCCGAGGATCGGCTCGGCATCGACGAGCGTGGTCGGAACGCCGGCCTCGGCGGATTCGATGGCGGCGCAGAGCCCCGCCACGCCGCTGCCGACGACGACATGCGGCACCGCGCTCATTTCTTGATGCTCTTGTAGAAGGCCTCGTACTGCCTGGTCGTCTCGGCCGAGAACCCGGGCTCCGAAAGGAGGGCCTCGATCTCCCCCTGGTCGACGACGCCCTTGCGGACCAGCAGTTCGATCAGCCCGGCAAGCAGCCGGCTGGAGGACTGCGACAGTCCGGCGGTCATCAGCAACGCCCGCTCGACGGCGAACGGCTCCGCCGCCTCCCCTTCCTTGCCGTCCACCAAGACCCCTCCCCGATTTTGAAGCAACGATCGAGACAGCGCTTCCGCACCGGTCACGCACCCTCGAGCGGCCGGCTCTCCATCGCCCCCGTTCCTGCCAGTGATCAGCCCTCTAGCGTATTGTTACCCATAAGTCCGATATTGTTATATTATAGTATCATTATAGCATGCCTGGATCAACACGGAACTCGCTTCGCCGCCGGCTCACCAAGGAGATGTCGCCCCGCGGCCGGTCCTGCCGCCTTCCGCATGGCCCCCTCCCTGCGGCGGCGCCCCCAGGATCAGCGGATTGTCGATGGCATCCATAGTATGATCTGCGGAAGCATCACCACAAGCTTGAAGAATAGCATTCCAAAAATATCATATTTAACAATAAAGAAATTTTGATTTTTCTTTATGTTGTTTTATCTCCTTAATATTAATTCATGTTTACTTGTGTTTGGATCCATTCATTAAGTATTATTGGGTTTCGATTCACCCCCAGAGCGGAGATCCCGCCCATGACGATCGAGAGTTCTGATATCGACATCCCTGAAGTGGTGACCGAGCTCGAGGCCGCGTTCGCGGCCTATGAGGATGCCTTGATAGCCGACCGGCCCGCGGATCTCGTCGCCGCCTTCTGGGAGGATCCGCGGGCGATCCGGTACGGCGTGGCCGAGAACCTCTACGGCCATGCCGCTATCGCAGCCTTCCGGGCGGACCGGTCGGCCCGAGGCGGGGCCCCAAAGCGGACGACGGTCCGCTCGCAGGTCACGACGTTCGGCCGGGACTTCGGCACGACGAATATCGATTATGTGCGCGACGCGACCGGCATCGCGGGTCGGCAGAGCCAGACCTGGGTGCGCACGCCGGAGGGTTGGCGGATCGTTGCCGCGCACGTCTCCCTGATCCGCGACACCGACTGAGGACCGGACAAGCGGGTGCCCCGTCACCGAGGCGGGGTGGAGAGCGCCAGGACGGCGATGGCGCCCGCCCCGCCCGTGGTCCCGGACACTGGCCGCGGTCACCCGCCCTCTCCGGTTCGCACGATCACGGCGACGACGCCCCCGCCGACCGGTCCCTGGTGATATCCCCACCCGGCCGACGCATAGGCCGCCGGATCGCCGGTCACCGACGCGACGACGGCATTGAGGACGGCGCGGGCAGGCCGGGTGTTCAGGTCGGAATCGGTCAGCAACGTCGTGCGGCGCCCCCTGATCAGGCCGTCCAGGGGTACCTGCCCCTTGGCGAAGACCGCCGCGACCCGCGCCTGCTCCGCCGGGGCGAGGCTGCCGGCGCACGGCAGGCCCGCATCGGCGAGCGCGCCGCGAACCGCATTCGCGTCGATCAGGTCCTCCAGTCGGCGGTGGGCGATCACGCAATCACCGCCCGCTCCCGCGGCGTTGCCCATGACCACGACCTGGCACCGCATCAGCTCGATCCCGGCCGATGACGCGCCGCGCGTCGTGTAGAGGTGCGGGTCACCGCACAGCGCCCCGTCCGGCCAGTCCGGGGCGACCTCGCCGAGCCCGACGCCGATCCCGAGCGCCGAGGCGCCGTTGGAGAAGCCGAGGGACTTGAGCGTGTCGGCGATGGCGGGCTCCCGCCCCCGGGCACGAGCCGCGTTGATCCGGTCGCTGGTCAGCAGCGGGCCCTTGACCTGGACGTAGTGCACATCCTCGAGACCCGTGAGGCCCGCATCGGCGACGGCGGCACGGGTCGCCTCGGCCACCAGATCGACCTGGACGCGTGTGCCGACCTCCTCCGGCAGAAGATCCCGGGTCGCGGCCACTCCGAGGGACAGGCGGCGATCGCCGCCGGTCCCGCCACGCGGGGCCGGACGGCGGGCGAACACGATGGCGTGGGGCGTCATCACCCCCTCGCACCCCCCGGACATGACGAACGCGACACCCGCATCGACCTCCGCCGGCGTGCGCCCTGTCGCGGCGGCGAGGCAATCGCGGAACGCACGATGGGCGAGCGGCCGGGAATAGTCGTTGACCCGGCCGTTGCCTTCCGTCTTGGCGACGATGCAGCACACTGTCTCGGGATCGACGGCGCCGGACGCGAACAGCCCTTCGAGTGGAGCGACATCGTCGGGTCCGGTCATGTCGAAGCGATGAACGTCGACGGTCCACATGATCCGTTCGGCCTTTCCCCGTATGCAGGCGCCGGGGCGCGGAAGCACCGGGCAATCCGCCATCTGACCCGCCTGAGCGCGCGCGCCTGAGGATCGCGGTCGTCCGAAAGTCCGTCAGGCACCGCGGCATGCTGACGACGATGGCCACCGACAGCAGATCGAATTAGGCGCCGATCCAAGGCGCCGGAGTAGCGTCAAGAAACGCGCGCAGTGCCGCCGAAACGGCATCACGCCGGCTCGACATACCCTGAATGGGGGAGCGCTGGGCCGAGGCAAGCCGGTTTCGCGCCATGACAGGCACGCTCGGCACGATCAAGCCGCGCGATGAACGCGAAACCGGCGCCGGATGCGCCGTCGGCTTGATCCGCCGGCGCGGCGGGGACCATCCTGCTGAATGCCCCTGGCCCCCGGGGGCCATGGAGCGCGGCCGATGCGCCATCTTCGCTATCTTCACTACGTGGATGCCGTCGCCCGCGCCGGCTCGATCCGCAAGGCCGCAGAGAAGCTGAACGTCGTCTCATCGGCGCTCAACCGGCGGATTCTGGACATCGAGGAAGAGCTCGGTGCCCCGATCTTCGAGCGCCGGCCGAGGGGCGTCCGGCTGACCGCGGCCGGCGAACTGTTCCTCGGCTATATCCGTCGATCGCGCCAGGACCTTGAGCGGGTGCGGTCCGAGATCGAGGACCTCGCCGCCGTTCGCCGCGGTACGGCCCGGATTGCCGCAGTGGAGGCCATGGCGTCGAGCTTTCTCGGCCAGGTCCTGGCCGACTTCCACGCCGACTACCCGCGGATCGGCTTCGTCGTCAGCGTGGTCGGCGCAGATCAGGCCGTCGCTGCGGTCACGGGCGACGAAGCGGAAATCGGCCTCACCTTCAACCCCAGTCCGGACCCTCGCTTCTACGCCCTGCGCCGCAAGCCCCAGCGCCTGTGCGCGCTGATGAGCCGGGACCACCCCCTCGCCGCCCGGACATCCGTCCGGCTGGAGGAGTGCATCGGCTATCCTCTGGCGATCCCGGATCCGACACTGGGCGGGCGAAACCTGCTGGATCACGCGTTGACCGGGTCGTCGCTGTTCCTGCAGCCGACGATCGAGGCCAACTCCTTCGACCTGATGATCGGCTTCGCGCTCGCCACGGGCGGCATCGCCCTGCAGGTCGAAATCGGCGGCGCGATCCCTGCCCGCGCCGACGCTCTGGCGATCGTGCCGCTCGAAGGCAAGCGGCTGCAAGGCGAGATCGTGCTCGGCGTCCGGCGCGACCGAATCCTGCCGGTCGGCGCGGCCGTGCTGTGCGAAACCCTGGTGGAGCGCATGGACGCCCTCGTCCCGGCTCGCTGAGCCGGACGACCGAAAGGGCGCTCTTTCCGGCCGGTCCAGGCCGGGCTGTGCCGTTTCGGCACCGGTCCGCACAAAAGAAAACGCTACTCCACATCACACCCGTGGCTCTTACTCATCCGGCCGCGGCAGGCTCCGACTCCGCGCCGTCATGCCCCCCGAAGCCCGGGAGCCCCCAGTCATGATTCCAGCGATCGCGCCCGAAGCGGCCGGGTTCGGCGTAACGTCCGCTCCCGCCTGTCGGCCGTCGGCCACGCGATGAGCGCCCGGGCCGGCCAATCGGGGACCGCCTCCCCGACGACCGGACTGCCGGTCATCGACCTCTCGCCGATGCGGGGGACCGATCCGGAGGCCCGCGCCGCCACCGGTCGCGCGGTGGCCGAGGCGTGCGCGACGGCGGGGTTCCTCTATGTCGTCGGCCATGGTGTTCCCCAGTCCGAGCTGGACGGCATCCTCGATCAGGCGCGCCGCCTCTTCACCCGGAACCGGGCGCTGTTGGAGGACGTACCGATCCAGCGGTCACCCCACTGGCGCGGCTGGTTGCCGCCGCGCGCCCGAGGCAGCGACGCCGCGCTCAAGGGCAACAACCAGGAGGCCTTCCAGATCCAGCGCGAGGAGCCGGTACCAGTGGGTCCAGCGGCCGACCCGATGCGCGTGGCGCTTCATGGCCCCAACCTCTGGCCCGAGGGTCTGCCGGATTTCCGTGACGCGATGACCGGCTGGTGGTCGCGGATGGAGGATCTCTCCAAGGACCTGCTGCACGCTTTCGCGATGGGGCTCGGGCTGCCGGAAGACGCGTTCCTGCGCCACTACACGCAGCCTTTGGCCCAGCTTCGCCTGCTGCACTACCCGCCACATCAGGAGTCCGAGGACAGCGGCGTCATCGGCATCCGGCCGCACACCGACACCGGCGCCTTCACGATCCTGCTGCAGGACGCGGTCGGCGGCCTCCAGGTCGAAACCCTCGACGGGACCTGGATCGATGCCGAGCCGGTGCCGGGCGCCTTCGTCATCAATATCGGCGACATGATGCGGATCTGGACCAACGGCCGGTTCCGTTCGACCCGGCACCGGGTGATCAACCGCACCGGCGTCGAGCGCTTCTCCGTGCCGTTCTTCGTCAATCCCGACTTCGATGCCGTGGCCGAGCCGGAGCCCGTGCTGCTGGCGCCGGACGAGAAGCCGGCCTTCGAGCCCCTGCCCGTCGGGCCATTCATCTACGAGCGCTTCTCCAGTGTCTGGCCGCGGGCCGAAACGGGTACCGCGGCAGAGCCATCGGGAGGCTGACCCCGTCATCGCGACCGCCGGTCGGGGACCGCGGTCGAAGACAAGGAGACGACCATGACCGGCATCGATCGCCGCACCATCCTGCGCAACGCCTCGCTTCTCGGTCTGTCTGCCGGCGTCGCCGGCCCCTTGGGAGGCTGGGCGCCGGCGGCCCGGGCCCAGGGCGCGACGATCCGCGCGACCCATTTCGGCGGCCCCTACGGCCAGCTCCAGGAGATCATCGCCGACCCGTTCGCCGCGGCCGGCCTGGGCGAGGTGGTCTATGAGGTCGACCAGCCCTCGCTGATCATGAGCAAGTGGCAGGCCGCGCCGAACGATCCGCTCTACGACGTCGGCCTGATGGTGCCGATCGCGGCGCTGCGCGCGCAGCAGGCCGGCCTCGTCACGGCGCTGACGGCCGAGGACGTGCCGAACCTGGCGGACGCCATCCCGGAGGCGCTGCCGCCCAGCGGCTATGGCGTCCACCAGATGATCGACTGCATCGATCTGATGTACGACAAGCGCCAGATTCCCGAGCCGCCGACCTCCTGGCTCGACCTCTGGAAGCCGGAATACGCCGGAAAGATCGCCTTGCCGGCCCTGCCCCTCAACAGCATGGCGGCCCTGACCACGATCGCGATCGCCCGGGCCTTGGGCAGCGACGAGCGCGACATCGACGAGGCGTTCGAGAAGATGAAGGAGCTGTCGGCCAACGCCCGGCTGTTCTTCGCCGACCCGAACCAGGTCACCCAGCTCATCGAACGGGGCGATATTGCGATGGCGCCGCAATATGGGGCCCGGATCGCCCAGGCCATGCGCCGCAACGACTTCGTCGGCCGCGTGACTCCGGCCGAAGGCGTCCCGGCCTCGCCGCAGACCTGGTCGATCGCCGCCGGGTCGCCGCACCAGGAAACGGCCAAGGCCTATATCGATTTCGTCCTGTCCCAGGAGGTCCAGCAGAAGATGGCGGAGACCTTCCTGCTCGCTCCGGTCAACAGGAACGTGACGCTGCCGGACGAGCTGGCGCCGCTGGTGATGGCCGACTACACCAAGTTCTTCTTTGCGGACGACGAGTACGTGGCATCCCGGGAGGCGGAATGGTCCGACCGCTAGGCGCGGGAGGTCCAGGCTTGACGACCGCGTTGCCCTTCGGGAAGGGAGGCGGGGCGGTGACGACCGCCCCCCCGACCCTCCTCGTTCGCCACGCCGCGGTGCTGTATCCCTGCGCCGAGCCGGGCGAGCGCCCGCTTCTCGACGCTTGGATCTCGATGCGCGACGGTGTCGTCCAGGCGCTCGGGCCGGAGCCCTACGAGGGGCCCGAACCGGTGGAGACGATCGACGGCTCGCGTCACCTCGTGCTGCCGGGTTTCGTCAACGTCCACCATCACTACACCCAGTCCCTTACCCGGGTCGTCCCCAGCGGCCAGAAGGGCCGCTCCCTCGACTGGCTCGGAGCGATGTACCCGCTCTGGCAGGAAATCGACGAGGAGGCGGTGGACGCCGCCGCACGCCTGACGGCGGCGCAACTCATGCTCTCCGGGGTCACGACCTCGCTCGACCACGCCTATTTCTACCCGGGCGGTCGCGATCGTCTGCTCGACGTCGAGATCGCGGCGGTCAGCGAGGCCGGGCTCCGCCAGCACGCGGTGCGCGGCTGCGTCGCGCGGCTCGAAGGCGACATCGAGGCCATGATCCTGGCCATGCCCGGCGGCAGGGACATTGCGACGAGCGAGGAGCCGGACGCCATCATGACCGCGTGCGAGCGCACGCTGGCCGAACACCATGATCCCGCGCCTCTGTCGATGGTCCGTGTCGGGCTGGGCCCGACCCAGATCGCCTACCACAACCCGGACCTGATGCACCGGCTGGGCGCCCTGGCGGCGGAGGCGGACTGCGACCTGCACGTCCATGTCACACCGCGCCCCGACGATGTCGCGCTGTGCGCCGAGACGTTCGAATGCCGACCGACCGCCTATCTGAACCGGATCGGCTGGCTCAGGCCGAAGACCTGCCTCGTCCACTGCACCATGCACACGGCCGAGGACATCGCCGTGCTCGCCGGGACGGGCGCCGGTGTCGCCCACTGCCCCAGTCAGAACATGCGGCTCGGATTTCCGATCGGCCCGATTCCCGAGATGCGGCGCGCCGGCGTGCCGGTGGGCATCGGCGTGGACGGTGCCGGCAGCAATGACGGCGGCAGCATCCTGACCGAGATGCGGCTCGCCACGCTGGCCCATCGCCTGATGGGCACGCACGACGACTACGGTCCCGACGATTGGATGACGCCGCACGACGTGCTGTGGATGGCAACGCGCGAGGGCGCCCGCATCCTCGGTCGCGAGGACATCGGCCGGCTCGCGCCGGGGGCGGCCGCCGACCTGGTCATGATCGACCTGGGTCGCCTCTGCTATGCCGGAGGTCTGCACGACCCGCTGGCTTGCATCCTGTTCGTCGGCGACACGGGCCAGGTCGACACCACCGTCGTCGCCGGCCGGATCCGCGTGCGCGGCGGCCGGCTGGTCGATGCCGACGAGGACAGCCTCGCCGCCGCGGCCAATCGGTCGGCCGCACGCCTCGTCGCCCGGGCCCGGGCGCGGACGGGACGCGATTTCGGAAGCCTGGCCGACCGGCTGGTCGCGGCGTCGGACGGGGCAGCGGGATGAGCGCGAGCAGCCTGCGCCCCACCGGGCCGCCGGCCTCCGTGACGCTCGCGGCGTCAAGCGGGGCGACACCGGCGCCCGAGGATCTCGAGGTCTTCCGGATCTCGAAGAGCTTCGATCGCGTCCGCGTCCTGGAGGACTGCTCGCTGCGGGTGGCGCGCGGCGAGGTGGTCGCACTGCTCGGCCCAAGCGGCTGCGGCAAGTCCACGCTGCTCAACATCGTCGCCGGTTTCGAACGCCCGGACGACGGGGACGTGACGATCCGGGGACGAAGCGTCGAGGGCGACCCGCCCAACCGGCGCGCCACGGCGATGGTATTCCAGAACTACGCCCTGTTCCCGCACATGACGGTGCGCGCCAACATCGGCTACGGCCTCGCAGCCCGCCGCCTGGACCGCAGAGAGACGGCCGAGCGGATCGCCGAAGCGCTGGCCCTGCTCCGCCTCGGTGGCCTGGAGGACCGCTATCCGAACGAACTCAGCGGCGGACAGCAGCAGCGCGTCGCCATCGCCCGCGCCATCGCCACCCGACCCGACGTGCTGCTGCTCGACGAAGCCCTCTCCGCGCTCGACAAGACCTTGCGCGAGGCCATGCAGGTCGAGCTTTCGCTGCTGGTCCGGCGCCTGGGCGTCACCACGATCATGGTCACCCACGACCAGCGCGAGGCGTTCGCCATGGCCGACCGGATCGCCATCATGCATGGCGGCCGGATCATACAGGTCGGCCGGCCCGAGGAGATCTACGCCCGACCGAAGACGGCCTTCGTCGTGGAGTTCCTGGGCTCGGTCAACCGGCTGCCCGGTCGGGTGACGCCGCGGCCCGGCGGCGGCGTCCGGCTGGCGGGCCCGGCGGGTCTCGACATCGCGCTGCCGGCGCCGGACGCGGCACCGGAGGACGTCGCGTCGCTCGCCGTCTATCTGCGGGCCTCCGACGTCGCCCTGGCCCTGGCGCCCACCGAGCAGCACGCCACCACGCCGGCCAGGGTGACGCTGGTCAGCCTGCTGGGTGCGACGCACCGGATCGTGGCAAGCCTGGGAGACCACCAGGTGATCTCCGAGCGACCCGACACCGGCCCCCCGCCGGCGCCGGGTGACGCCGTCTATCTGGCCTTCGATCCGGCCGCCTGCCACGTGGTGCCTGAATGACCACGGCCACGGCCCCTCTGCCCGGCCCGCGCCCGCGGGCGCGTCGGGCCGGAATGCCGGTCGCCGAGCGGGCCGTCCTGGCGATCATGCTGCTGCCCGCGCTGGCGGTGCTTGTGCCGTTCTTTCTGTTGCCCATGGCCGTGCTGGTCCGCAACAGCATCTGGATCCAGCAAGCACCGGGCCTGCTGGTGCCGGGCATATCGCTCGACACCTATCTGAGGGTGCTCACCGACCTCTTCTACCTGGAGATGTTCGCCAACACGTTCGGGGTGTCGCTGGCGGTCACCCTCCTCACGGTGCTGATCGGCTACCCGTTCGCCTATTTCATCGTCCGACGGTCGGGCCGGTGGCGGGCGGTCCTCATCTGGTGCCTCTACCTGCCGCTGCTGGTCAGCGTCATCGCGCGCGTCTTCGGCTGGATCGTGATCACCGCGGACAGCGGGCTGATCAATGCGACCCTCCTCGGCCTGGGCGTGGTCGAGGAGCCGGTGCGCATCCTCTACGCGCCGAGCGGCATGCTGCTGGGAATGACCCATCGCTACCTGCCGATCATGGTGCTGCCGATCGCCGCCGCGATCGTGAAATCCGACCCGGCGCTGATACGCGCATCCCGCGACCTGGGCTCGGGCCCGGTGGCGACGTTCTTCCGGGTCGAACTGCCGCTCAGCCTGCCGGGCATCGTCGCCGGCGCCCAGCTCGTCTTCGCGGCCGTGCTGAGCGACTTTGTCCTGCCCCTGCTCCTGGGCTCGACCCGATTTCGAATGCTCGCCCCGGCGATCTACGACGAGGCCGTCGGGCGCATGAACTGGGGCCATGCCGCGGCCATCGCCTGCCTGGGCGTGGCCGTCATGGCGATCGTGCTGATGGCCTCCAACATCGTGGTGCGCCGTCTGGCTCCCTGGGCCCGTTCGCTGTGAGCGCCGCAGTGGACACTGCCGCAGCAGACCGCGCCGGTCGCACTGTCGGGCCAGGCCAGGTCTTCTGGGTCGTCTTCGCCCTGGGCGTCCTGGTCTTTCTGTTCGCGCCGATCGTGGTGGCCGGCGTGATCTCGTTCAGTTCTTCCTCGAGCCTGGTCTTTCCGCCGCCGGGCTGGAGCCTGGAATGGTACGCGGCGATCCTCGCCGACGACCAGATCTGGCGGGCCACCGGGGTCAGCGCGGTGATCGCGCTCGCCTCGACCGCCATCGCCGTGGTGGCGGGGACGCTGGCCGCCGTGGCGGTCAACCACTACCGTTTTGCCGGCCGGAACAGCCTCAAGGAGTTCCTGCTGCTGCCGCTGACCCTGCCGGCCATCATCCTGGGCCTCGGCCTGCTCTACGCCATCTCCCTCTTCGGCATGCGCCCGGGCGTGACGGCGGCGATCCTCGGCCACAGCGTGATCAGCGTGCCCTATGTCGCCTATTTCGTGCTCGCCGCGCTGGCCAACTACGACCTGACGCTGGAGCGGGCCTCGCTCGATCTCGGGGCCGGGCGTGTGCGCACCTTCGTCCGCATCACGCTGCCGATGATCCGGCAGGGCGTCATCGTCGGGGCGGTCTTCGCCTTCCTGCTCTCCTTCGACAACATCTCGCTGTCGCTCTTCCTGACGCGAGGAGACACGCTGCCGCTGCGCCTGCTTCAGCGAATCCAGTACTACGCAGACCCGAGCGTCGCGGCGGTGTCCACCGGGCTGATCGCGCTGTCGATCCTTCTGATGCTCCCGATCCGTGGCTATCTGGCACGGTCCTTCGAGCCGCGGCGATGATCGAGTCCTGCTCCACCTCCCCGACCCGCAACGAGCGACGGGCGGGCCCTCTCCCCCTGAGCGGGAAGGTCCGGCCGATACGAGGATCGAACCGTCATGCGTGAATGCATCGTCGCCAGGGTCCCGATGCGCCATCCGGGCGACGTTTCTGAGATCGAGCGGCTGATCGCCGACGGCACGGTGGCCGCCGGGGAAATCGTGGCGGTCTTGGGCAAGACCGAAGGCAACGGCTGCGTCAACGACTTCACCCGCGCCTATGCCTCGGACATGCTGAAGCTCCATCTCGGGGCGCGGCTCGGCATGACGCCGGATCAGGTCGGCGAGAAGGTCGCGACGATCATGTCCGGCGGAACGGAAGGGGCGCTTTCGCCGCATTTCGTCGTGATTGCCGTGCGCGAGTCGGACCCGGAAACGGGCGACCCATCGACGCCGGACAGCCCCCGCCTAGCGGTCGGCGCGAGTTTCACGCCCGACCTGCTGCCCGAGGACATCGGCCGCATGGCCCAGGTTCGCGCCACCGCCGATGCCGTCACCCGCGCCATTCGGAAAGCGGGCATCGAGCGGCCCGAGGACGTGCACTGGGTCCAGATCAAGTGCCCCCTGCTCACCACCGAGCGGGTCAACGAGGCGCGCGCCCGAGGGCACGAAACGGCCACCGACGAGACCTACCGGTCCATGGCGCTTTCGCGCGGGGCCTCGGCCCTCGGCGTCGCGCTGGCCCTGGGCGAGATCGCGCCGGAGATGCTGTCCGACGCGGTCATCGGTCGCGACATGGGTCTCTGGTCCGAGCGCGCCAGCACCTCGGCCGGCATCGAGCTGATGCGCAACGAGGTGATCGTCCTGGGCAACGGCCGAGGCTGGGCCGGCAACGCCGTCATCGCCCACGATGTCATGCGAGATCCCATCGACGTCGCCGCGGTCCGCACCGTGCTCCGCCGCCTGGGGATGGAGCCCGGCGACCAGCTCACCGATGCGGACTCCCGCCGGGTCATTGCCGTCCTGGTCAAGGCGGAGCCGTCGCGCGACGGGCTCATCCGCGGTCATCGGCACATCATGTGGGACGACAGCGACATCAACGCGACCCGCCACGGCCGCGCGCTCGTGGGCGGGGTCGTCGCGGCGGCCATCGGGCACGCCGCCATCTTCGTCTCCGGCGGCGCGGAACACCAGGGGCCGGACGGCGGCGGACCGATCGCCGTGATCGCGCGTGTCGACTCGTGAGCGCCTTCCGGGCGGCGATCTGCGCGCACAGGGAGGCGACAGCGTGACCGCCCCGTTCGACCCGGACGCCTGGCTGGAGGCCTGCGCTCCCGGCCTGGGCCTGTCAATCCGGACCGAGGACCGGGAATCGGTGCTCGCCAACCTGCGCATCCTGGCCGAGATGGCGGCACGGCTCGACAGGGCCGAGTTGGACGATCGACAGGAGTCCGCCATGGTTTTCCGCCCATGAGCGATCCCGTCGAGGGCATCGCCGAGACCGCGACCGGAATCGCCGCCTCGGTGCGTGACGGCCGGTGCAGCGCGACCGCCGTCGTGGAGCGGAGCCTGGCGCGGATCGCCCGGTTTGACAGCGGCATCAACGCGATGACGACCGTCCTTCGCGACCGGGCACTGTCGCGCGCCCGGGCACTGGATGCCCGCATCGCCCGGGGCGAGGAGCCCGGACCGCTGGCCGGCGTGCCGTTTGCCGTGAAGAACCTGTTCGACATCCAGGGCGTGATCACGCTGGCCGGTTCGCGCATCAACCGGGACGACCCGCCCGCCCGGCGCGACGCACCGTCGATCGCCGCCCTCGAGGCCGCCGGGGCGGTCCTGGTCGGGGCCGCCGGGATGGGCGAGTACGCCTACGACTTCACCGGCCGGAACCAGCACTATGGCGCCGTGCGCAATCCGCTTGACCGCCATCGGCTGCCCGGCGGCTCGTCGAGCGGTTCGGCGGCAGCGGTGGCGGCGGGCTTCGTGCCCTTCGCCCTGGGAACCGACACCAATGGCTCGATCCGGGTTCCGGCGTCCCTGTGCGGCCTCTTCGGCCTGAAGCCGACCTTCGGGCGCCTGGGGCGCGACGGCGTCTTCCCCTTCGTCGAAAGCCTGGACCATGTCGGTCCCCTGGCCCGCAGCGCCGCCGACCTGGCGACCATCCACGACGTGCTCCAAACCGCCGAGACCGCGGACCGGAGCCATGGCGGCCGGCCCTTCGAGCCGGTCTCTCCGTCGCTCGCCGACGATGCCGCGCCGATGCGAGTCGCGCTGGCCGGCGGATACGCGCACGACAATGCCGGCGATGCGGCCCGGGCGGCGGCGGAAAAGGTCGCGGGCGCCCTCGGCGCGGTCGGGCACCTGCATCTCGAAGGCTTGGCGGAGGCGCGGGCCGCGGCCTTCGTGATCACGGCGGCGGCGGGCGGCGCCCTGCACCTGGACCGGCTGCGGCATCGCGCGGAGGCGTTCGACGAGGAGGTCCGCGGCCGGCTCATCGCCGGCGCCCTGGTCCCGGCTGCCTGGGTCGCGCGGGCGCAACGCGTGCGTCGGGCCTTCGCCGACAGGATCGCGCGGGCGTTCGAGCAGGCCGACCTGCTCGTCGCTCCGGCGACACCGTGTTCGGCGCCACTGATCGACCAGCCGACGATCGAGGTCGGCGCCAGGCCGGTGCCAGTCCGCGCCAACCTGGGCGTGCTGACCCAGCCCTTCTCCGCGATCGGACTGCCGGTGGCCTGTGTTCCGGTGTTCCCGGACGATGGCGGGATGCCGATTGGGGTCCAGATCATCGGGCCGGTGTGGCGGGAGGACCGCGTCCTGGCCGCGGCCCATCGGCTCGAGCGGGCGGGTATCACCACCCTCCCCGACCCGCCGGACGGCCAGTCGGCACGCGTGTGAGGAGGCGAGCCCGTGCCGACCCTGCCGACAATCCCCGACCGTCTCGACATCGCCTCGATCCATGCCGCGGCCGCCGACGGCCTGCCGCCGACGGCGATCGTCGAGGCCGTCCACGAACGGATCGGGGCGGCAGACGATCCGGGGATCTTCATCCACCTGCGCGATCGCGGGGAGACGCTGCGCGCCGCCGCCGCGCTGCCGCCCTTCGACCCCGAGAGTCACCCGCTCTGGGGAGTACCCTTCGCGATCAAGGACAATATCGACCGCGCCGGCCTGCCGACGACCTGCGGCTGCCCGGACTTCCGCCACATGCCCGAGACGACCGCAACCGCCGTCGCCCGGCTGGAAGCGGTCGGCGCGATCCTCGTCGGCAAGACCAATCTCGACCAGTTCGCGACCGGACTCGTCGGTGTGCGCACCCCCTATCCCGTCCCCCGCAACGCCTTCGACGCCGGGATCGTCCCCGGCGGATCGAGTTCCGGGTCGGCCGTCGCGGTCGCACGCGGCCTGGTCACGATCGCCCTCGGCACCGACACGGCCGGATCGGGGCGCGTGCCTGCCGCGCTCAACAACCTCGTCGGCTTGAAGCCGAGCCGGGGCCTCGTGCCCAACACGGGCGTCTTCCCGGCCTGTCGATCTCTCGATTGCGTCTCGATCTTTGCCCTGACGGTCGGCGATGCCGTCGCGGCCCTGGCCGCCATGGCCGGGTCGGACGAGGCGGACGTCTGGTCCCGCACCTTTCCGGCGCCGGCGCTGGCGGAGCTGCCACCGGGTTGCACGGTCGGCATCCCGGACCGGGGCAGCCGCGTCTTCGGGGGCGACGCGCTCGCCGAGCAGGCGTTCGACGCCGCTGTCCGGGACCTCGAGGGCCTGGGCGTTGCGATCATGCCGCTCGACCTGTCGCCCTTTCTCGAGGCGGGACGGCTTCTCTACGAGGGCCCCTGGGTCGCCGAGCGGTATCACGCGATGCGGGACGTCATGGAGCATCGACCCGGGATCCTGCACCCGGTGACCCGGCAGATCGTGGCGCAGGCCGCCGGGTATACGGCGACCGATACCTTCGACGCCCTCTATCGGCTCGCGGCATTGCGGCGGTCGACCGGTGCCGCCTGGCGGCAGGTCGACGCTCTCATGGTGCCGAGCATTCCGCGGTCGCGGACGCTGGCCGATCTGGCCGCCGATCCGGTCGGCCCGAACAGCGAGCTCGGCGTCTACACGAATTTCGTCAATCTGCTCGATCTCGCGGCGATCGCCGTGCCCGGGCGTTTCCGGAAGGACGGCCTGCCGGCCGGCGTGACGGTCATCGCGCCGGCCGGCGCGGACAACCGCCTGGCAGCCCTGGCGGACCGGGTGCATCGAGCGGCCGGCGTTCCTGCCGGCGCCACGGGACACCCCCTGCCTCACGCCGTGGTGCGGTCGGACCGTGCCGGCGACGGGGAAGTCGAGCTGGCGGTCGTCGGGGCGCATCTGTCGGGTCAGCCGCTCAACGGCGAGCTGCGGGCCGCCGGTGGCCGATACCTGCGGACGGTCGCCACGGCACCCGCCTATCGGCTCTTTGCCCTGGCTGGAAAGCCGCCGCGCCCGGGCCTCCTGCGGACATTTCGCGCCGATGCCGGAATGCCGATCGAAACGGAGGTCTGGGCGCTGCCACCGGAGGGTCTCGGCCGGCTGATGGCGCACGTGGGGTCGCCGCTGTCGATCGGAACGGCTGACCTCGCCGACGGAACGTCGCCGAAGGCCTTCCTGGTGGAGGCCGCCGGCACCGAGGGGGCGGAGGACATCAGCGCCAGCGGCGGGTGGCGGACCTACCTCGCGGCGGCCCGTTCCCCCTCCTGACCGCCATGCGACGGCGGCACGGGCCGGGCAGCGCCGCGCGGCTCGAGGTGGGTGCCCCTGGCGATCAGGCGGGGATCGGTCAGGCGGCACCGGGCCTCGCCGGCCGATCGGCGAGATGGCCAGTCTTGACCCAGACGCGGGCGCCCTTTGGCCCCGCGACCGCCTCCAGCCGGGCGCCGGCGGGCAGGCGCAGCCAGGATTGCGGGACAAAGGTCTCGCCGCCCTCCTCGAAGCCGCCGTCGATCACCAGCGCCTCGACGCCGCTAGGCACGTCGAGCGCGATGCGCGCGCCGGGCGCCCAGGTCTCGATCCGCACGTCCTCGCGCGCGTCGGAGAATAGCGGGATCGCGGCGACGCCAGGCCGGCCCTCGACCGGGTCCGCCTCGGCGGCGGCGGTGTCGGTGCGTATGGCCGTGCGGTCGTCGGGGTCGAACTGCCACAGCTTGACGAAGATCACGCAGCCCTGTTCCGCGCCGGGCGTGTGGCGCGAGGTCGGCGGGTTGCGGACATAGGTGCCGGTGGGGAAATCGCCGTGCTCGTCCTGAAACACGCCCTCCAGCACCAGGAATTCCTCGCCGCCGTCATGGGTATGGGCGGAGAAATGGCTCTCGGGCGCATAGCGCACAATCGACGTTGCGCGGGCGACCTCGCCGCCGACACGGTCGAGCATGCGGCGCTCCACGCCCGGCATCGGCGAGGGCACCCAGGGCAGCGTCGCGGAGTGAACGGCGGCGCGGCGGGTGAAATCGGCATTGATCTCCATGGTCGGTGGCTCCTGTCACTGAGTGGCGACCGAGGGTCGGGCGGCGACTCGACCCAGCCAGGCGGTCAGGGTACGGCAATCCTTGGCGACCGCGACCTCCGCGGGCTTGGCGAAGACGAGGCTCCGCATCGGGGTCATGGCCGGGATCGGCACGACAGCGCCGGGACGGCCGGCACAGGACGTCAGGCGGCCAGTGCGTCGCGCGCCGTCCATCCCTCGCCCGGCCCGGCCGGCACGATGCCGGAGGGGTTGAGCGCCTTGATGGAGTAATAGCCCGCCTTGATGTGGTCGATGCTGACCGTGGCCTCGACGCCCGGCAGGGAGCGAACGCGGGCAAGATAGGCCGACAGGCGCGGATAGTCGGCGAGCCTGCGGATATTGCACTTGAAGAGACCGTGATAGGCGGGATCGAACCGCACCAATGTGACGAAGAGGCGCAGATCGGTCTCGGTGAGGGTTTCGCCCAGCACGAAGCGCCGGCCATCGGCGAACCGATCCTCGAGTCTGCCGAGCGTCTCGAAAACGCCGACGACCGCCTCGTCGTAGGCGACTTGCGTCGTGGCAAACCCTGCCTTGTAGACGCCATTGTTCAGGCTGTCGTAGATTGCATCGTTGGTTGCGTCGATCCCCGAGCGGAGTGCCTCCGGGTAGAGATCCACGGCCGATCTGGCCCAGGGCTCGAACGCGTCGTTCAGCATTCGCACGATATCCGCGCTCTCGTTGCTGACGATGGTCGCACGCTGCCTGTCCCACAGCACCGGCACCGTCGCTCGGCCGGTGTAGGCCGAATCCGCCGCGGTGTAGAGCTGATGCAGGTAGGCCGCGCCGTTGATCGGGTCGGGGCCGGCGCCGGGATAGTCGCCGAAGGCCCAGCCTTGGTCGCCGAGGAAGGGCTCGACGACCGAAACGGAGACAGCATCCTCGAGCCCCTTGAGCGTCCGCGCCATCAGGGCGCGTGACGCCCAGGGGCAGATCAGGGCGACATACAGGTGGTAGCGCCCGGGCTCGGCCCGGAAGCCGCCCTTCCCGGTCGGACCGGGTGCGCCGTCGGGCGTCACCCAGTGTCGGAAACTCGAGACCTGCCGCACGAAGCGGCCCTTGTCGTCCTTGGCCTGGACCGGCTCCCAGGCACGGGTCCATCGTCCGTTCACGAGCATCGGTCGTCTCCTTGCAAGGGGGGAGAGGCCGCCGTCCGGTCGGACGGCGGCACGGTTCCTCACTCGGCGGCGAAGAGGGCGTCCCGGTGTTCGCCCCGCCTCAGGCGGAGCGCATAGGCGCCCTCGCCGAGCAGGGCCTGGACCACGAGGGCCGCCGCCCAGAAGGCGGGAAACTCCCAGCCGCCGCCTTCGGCCGAAAACAGCCAGCCGTTGGCGCCGTGCACGAACAGGATCGACCCGAGGAGGATCGGCAGCGTGGCGAGCGCCGCGGCGCGCACGCCGACACCGAGGATCAGCGCGATTCCGGCGACCGCCTCGACCCCGATGGCCGCGACGCCGAGGAAGCCCGGCAGGCCGAGGCTCTCGAAGAAGCCCGCCGTGCCGGCCGGCGTGAACACGAAGAGCTTCAGCCCTGCATGGGCCAGCGACAGCGTGCCGAGCGACACGCGCAGGCCGAGGGCGGCGTAGGGTGCGGTCCGATGGTCGATCATGGTCTGTCTCTCCAGACTTGTGGGCCCAAGGCCCCGTTTTTTGCGTTCGGGAGGCGCCCCGTCCGTCTGGAGAGAGACTGCCCATCCTCGTTCTTGGGATAAATTGGCTTCTTGGAGAATGATAATCCCTGTATCTTGGATAAATGGATCGGATTGAGCAGATGAGGGCATTCGCCGCCGTCGTCGCTGCGGGTGGGTTCACCGCGGCGGCGGCGAAGACCGGGTCCACGCCACAGTTGGTCAGCAAGTATGTCGCTGCGCTGGAGGACGACCTGGGGACCCGCCTCCTGAACCGCACGACCCGCCGTGTCGCGCTGACCGAGGCGGGCCACGCCTATCACCCGCGCTGCGTTTCGCTGCTCGAGCAGTTTGACGACCTGCGCGCGCTGACGCGCGAGGAGCGTACTCGCCCGAGGGGACTCCTGACGATCGCCGCCCCCGTCACTTTCGGCGAGCTGCACCTGGCGCCCGCCGTCCAGGACTTCGCGCGACAGTGGCCGGAGGTTGCCGTCGACCTGCGCCTGACCGACCGCTTCGTCGATCTGGTCGAGGAGGGCGTGGACATGGCCATTCGCATCGGCCGGCTCGACGACAGCGCGCTGGTGGCCCGCAGGCTGACCGACGCGCCGATCCTGTGCGTCGCGTCCCCCGCCTATCTGGCGGACGCGCCGCCGCTGCGGGCCCCTGACGATCTGAAGGACCACGCCTGTATCGTCGACACCAATTTTCGCGAACCGGAGGTCTGGCCGTTCCGATCGCACGATGCGCCGGTCTCGGTGCGCGTGGCCGGCAAGCTTCGCGCCAACAGCGCCGCTGCCGTGCGGGCGATGGCGCTGGCCGGCGCCGGAGTTGCCCTCTGCCCTGCCTATGTCGTGGGTGGCGACGTGGCGGCGGGGCGGTTGGTCGCGCTTTTCGGAAGGGCCGACCTGACGCTCGGCGTCCATGCGGTCTATCCCGGCGTGCGCCACCTGACGGCCCGGGTGCGCGCCTTCGCAGACTTCCTCGGCCGTCGGTTCCGGGCAGGCGTCTGATCCGGACCGGGCGTCGGTCTCCGCTCAGATTGGCGAGCGGGTCCCGAACCGGTCCGATTCCCGAGCCGGGCAGCGCGAATTCGCCTTGCGGGCCATGACGGGTCCCGCCGCGCCGCCTACGATGGTCATCGGACATGCCCTTTGCCGAGGACAGCTCCCGAGGCCCCCCCAAGAGGACCGACCCAGAGGACTGACCCAGAGGACCGACCATGCCGAGCGCATCGGACTTTCCTGCCCTCACGTCCCCCGTCACGCTCGCCGGCCGACGCCTGCGCAATCGCGTCGCCCATGCCTCGATGACGACGCGGATGCAGAAGGACGGCGCAGTCACCGACGCGCTGATCCGGTACTACGCCAACCGGGCCGAAGGTGGCGCGGCGCTCGTCGTGTCGGAGCCGCTGGCCCTTCTGGCCAGCCAGGAGATCCAGCCCAAGGTGCGGGTCCGGGATGCGGCCAATGCCGACGGCCTGCGTCGGTGGGCCGACGCGCTGGCGGCGCATGATTCCCTGTTGCTGGCCCAGGTGCAGGACCCTGGCCGCGGGCGTCATCACACCGGACGGTCTGTCAACGCGATCGCCCCCTCCGCCCTGCCCGACGACCTGAGCTGGAGCATGCCGCTGGCGCTGACCGCCGATGCCGTCCGCTCGATGATCGACGAGTTCGCGGACGGCGCCGCGCGCCTGGCCGGCTACGGTTTCGCCGGCGTGGAGATTTCCGCGGGACACGGCCACCTGTTCCACCAGTTCCTGTCGCCGCATTCGAACCGCCGCACCGACGCGTACGGCGGCGACTGGACGAACCGCACGCGGCTTCTCGCCGACCTGGTCGCCGCCATCAAGGCGGCGTGCGGGCCCGGCTTCATCCTCGGCCTCAAGCTTCCGGGGGACGATGGCGTCGCGGGCGGCATCGGCCCGGACGAGGCGGCGATCATCGCCGACCTGCTGACCCGCAGCGGCGAGGTCGACTACGTCTGCTTCGCCCAGGGCGCCCATGCCCGGTCGCTCGACATGCACCTGCCCGACCGCTATGGGCCGCCCATGCCCTATCGGGAGTTGACCGCGACGCTCAGGCCGGCGTGCAACGGCGTGCCGCTGATGGCGCTGGGCCGGATCACCGATCCGGCCGAGGCGGAGGCGCTGGTCGCCGGCGGCGAGGCCGAGCTCGTCGGGCTGGGCCGCCCCCTGCTGGCCGACCCCGCGTGGCTCAACAAGGCGGTCCAGGGACGGACCGACGCCATCCGCTATTGCCTGTCGTGCAACACGTGCTGGGGCTATGGGGTCCAGCACGGCCGCGCGCTGTGCTGCGTCAACAATCCTCGGGTGGCGCGCGCGGACGAGGTGGACTTCTGGCCGGCTCCGGCGGAGCGCAAGCGGCGGATCGTCGTCGTCGGCGCCGGAGTGGCGGGGATGGAGGCCGCATGGATCGCGGCCGCACGCGGTCACGAGGTGACCGTCTTCGGCTCCGGCCCGGAGGTCGGCGGCAAGGCCCGGCTGCGGGCGCTGCTGCCTGGCGGCGAGACGATCACCAGCGTCTACGACTACCAGCATTCGGCCGCCCTGCGCGCCGGCGTCCGGATCGAGCTCGGCATCACCGCCTCGGCCGAAGACGTGCGCGGCTGCGATCCGGACACCGTCGTCCTGGCGACCGGTTCGCGCATGCTGACCCCCGACTGGATCCCGCCCGAATTCGCGCAGGAAGGGCTGGTACCGGACCTGCACGCGGCGATGACCGACGTGATCCGCCTGGGCGGCCGCCAGCCGGGAACCGCCGTGATCTTCGACATGGACCATTCCGACGGCGTCTATGCCGCGGCGGAGCATCTTCATGGGGTGTTCGACCGGGTCGTGGTCGTGACGCCGCGGGACACGGTCGCGAGCGAGCTCTGGCTGGTGGCCCGGCAGGGCATCCTGCGCCGCCTGAACCGCAAGGGAATTGAAGTCGTCGGCCTCGCCGAGCCGCGCTGGAGCGACGCGTTCGAGGAGGGCGCGCTGGACTGCGTGAACGTCTACACGGGCGACGTCCGCCGGATCGACGACCTCGCCTTCCTCGCCTATGCGACGCCACGGCTGCCGGCGGACGAACTGGATCGTCCGCTCCGAGACGTCGGCATCGAGGTGCTGCGGGTCGGCGATTGCCGCGCGCCCCGCGACCTCCTGCACGCCACCCAGGAAGGGCACGAGGCGGGCTGCACCGTCTAGGCCGCGCCGCTCCCTGCCGCGCCGTCAGCTTTCGACCTCGACGCCTTCCAGCCGGATCGCCTGCGCGTCCGGATGATGGAGGTCCGTCGAGAGGGTGACCGCGATCTCGGCGCCTTCGGCCCGGGTGCCGGCGGCAGCCTGCCCGAAGTGGTCGCGGAAATGCGGCTCGGACATGTGGGAGAGCGCGCCGAGCCAGACCTCGACCCGGACGACGCGGCGCGCCCCTTCCTTGTCGGCGATCGAGTCGATGCGGCGCATCAGGTCTCGCATCAACGACGCCTCATGCATCGCCGGAGCCTTCCTCGGCCAGCCGCGCCAGGTCGTCTCGGATTCGGCGGGCGACCGGCCCAACCGCGGCCGCGACGGCCGGTGTCATCGCCGCACCGGGTCCGAACTGCGCCGCCTCGACCGCGTAGACCCGGCAGACCCGTGGCAGCCGACCGAGCGCCCGGGCCAGTTCCAGGGCCTCCGCGAGGCCAAGGGCATGGGTCGACGCGGCGAAGGTGGCGGACGGCAGGGCGTTTTCGACCGCGTCCAGGCAGATGAGGGTCCCCGGATGTCGGCCGGAAAGCGCGGCATCGACGATCAGGGCGCGATCGGCCCGGCCCAGCGTCTCGACCAGATCCGCGACCTCCCCGTCGTGCTCGATCAGGTCGGCGTCGACCGATCCGGCGCCGGCCAGGGCCCGGATCACGGCCAGACCCACGGCGTCGTCGCCGCGACGGTCGTTGCCGATGCCGATGACCCGCGCCCTCATGCCGGCCCCCGGTCGATCCGGAGGTCGAGAAAATGGGTCGCGCAGGAAATGCAGGGGTCGTAGTTGCGCACCGTCTGCTCGCAGCGCAGGCGCAGGTCCTCCTCCGGCAGATCCAGCCAGCCGCCGACCATGTCGCGCAGGTCGTCCTCGATGCTGGGCTGGTTCTGCGACGTGGGTGGCACGATCCGGGCGTCGAGTATGGTCCCAGCCGCATCGATCTCGTAGCGGTGATAGAGGCTGCCGCGCGGCGCCTCGGTCAGCGCGTGGCCGACTCCCGCCCGCGGCTCGACCGGGACCGCGGGGGCATCCGGCTCCTCGTAGGCCTCGATGATCCTGAGCGCCTCCTCGCAGGCGTAGAGGATCTCGACGCCGCGCACGACGATGCTCTGGAACGGGTTCCGGCAGACGGGTCCAAGCCCCGCCTCCGCCGCCGCCTGCCGCGCCGCCGGCGTCAACCGGTCGTGGTTCAGGGCGTAGCGGGCCAGCGGTCCGACCAGATAGGGCCGGCCGTCCAGGCGGGCCTGGAGTGCATGGGAATGGGCGACGTGCTGCTCCGCGAAATGCGCCTCGTAGTCGGCCGCCGGGATGTCGAGACCGTCGCTGGAGACGATCCGGCCCTCGTTGAACGGGTATTCGTCGGGGTGGCTCAGCGAGACGAAGAGATAGGCGCGGTCCGCCGCCGGGAAATCGAAGCCGGAGACCCAGCGGATCGTCTCCAGCGCCGCATCCCGCGCCCGCTTCAGCGGCTCTTCCAGGGTGCGCAGATCGGTCCGCCGCGGCGCCTTGTAGAACCCGCCGACCCGGACGTTGATCGGGTGGACCTCCCGCCCGGCCAGCAGGCGCACGATCTCGTTGCCCGCCTTCTTGAGCTCGAGCCCCCGCCGGACCGCGTCGCCATGGTCGGCCGCCATCTCGACGGCCCCGGCATAGCCGAGGAAATCCGGGGCATGGAGCATGTAGACGTGCAGGGCATGGCTTTCGATCCACTCGCCGCAATAGAGCAGGCGTCGCAGCTCGCGCAGCGGGCCGTCGACGGTGACGCCCAGCGCCGCCTCCATGGCGTGGACCGCGCTCATCTGATAGGCGACGGGGCAGATGCCGCAGATCCGCGCCGTGATGTCCGGCGCCTCGGTGAAGGCGCGGTCGCGCAGGAACGCCTCGAAGAAGCGCGGCGGCTCGAAGATCGACAGCCGGACCTCTTCGACCCGGCCCTCGCGCAGGATGACGTCGAGCGCCCCCTCGCCCTCGACCCGGGCCAGGTAGTCGACCTTGATCCGCTTACGGGTCATGGCGGCGGCTCTCCTCCCTGAATGCCGGGGACCAGGCGTTGAAGGTGCGGTAGATCCTCAACAGATCCTCCCGTTGCATGCCCAGATCCGCCATCCAGGCGGTAAGCGAGCCCGTGTTCGGCGTCTCCTTCGGGCCGTAGCAGCCATAGCACCCTCGGTCGTAGGCCGGGCACAGCGCACCGCAGCCGGCATGGGTCACCGGCCCCAGGCACGGCGTGCCGTGGGCGACCATGACGCAGACGTTGCCGGCCAGCTTGCAGTCGATGCAGACGCTGTGCGCCGGCGTGTTCGGCCGGCGTCCATAAAGGAAGGCGGCGATCACGTCGAGCAGTTGGGACTTGTTGATCGGGCAGCCCTGGAGTTCGAAATCCACGGGCACGCTGGCCGAGATCGGCGTCGAGGTGGCCAGCGTGTCGATATAGGCGGGCTCGGCGTAGACCAGCCTGGTGAATGCCTCGACGTCGCGGAAGTTTCGCAGTGCCTGGATGCCGCCCGCGGTCGCGCAGGCGCCGATCGTGACCAGGTGCTTCGAGCGGGCGCGCACCTCCTTGATCCGTTCCGCGTCGTGCGGCGTCGTGATCGAGCCTTCGACCAGCGACAGGTCGTAGTCGCCGCTCGCCTCCTTTCGCGTCGCCTCTGGGAAATAGGCGATGTCGACCGCGCCGGCGACCGCCAGCAGTTCGTCCTCGAGATCGAGCAGGCTGAGCTGGCAGCCGTCGCAGGAGGCGAACTTCCAGACCGCGAGCCGCGGCTTGGTCGCGGGGGCGTCGGTCATCTCAGGCCTCCCGGATCTTGAGCCAGGGCTGCAGGCGCGGGTACGGCATCACGGGCCCTTCCCGGCAAACGAAGGCAGGTCCCATCTGGCAGTGGCCGCATTGGGCGATCGCGCATTTCATGTTGCGTTCCAGCGACAGGTGGATGCGGTCCGGCGCCAGCCCGGCATCGATCAGCCCGCCCGCGGCGAAGCGCATCATCACCTCCGGCCCGCAGACCAGGGCGACGGCACGGGACGGATCGAAGGCGACCCGCGGGATCAGGCTCGTCACCACGCCGACCGACCCGCGCCAGTCGCCGGCCGCATGGTCCACCGTCACCTCGACCTGGAGGTCGCCGCGGCGGCGCCAGGCCTCCAGTTCGCCGCCGAAGACGATGTCCTGAGGACTGCGGGTGCCATAGAGCAGCGCGACCCGGCCGAATCTCTCGCGCGCCGCGAGTATCTGGTAGAGCGCGGGGCGCAGCGGTGCGAGGCCCAGTCCGCCGGCCACCAGCAGTACGTCGCGGCCGGCCGCCGCCTCGACCGGCCAGGCGGTGCCGTAGGGGCCGCGCAGGCCGACCGCGGCACCGGCGGGCAACTCGGTGATCGCCCGGCTGACCGGCCCCACCGCCCGGACGGTGTGGATCAACGGACCGGGTTCGCCCGGCGGGCCGCTGATGCTGATCGCCGCCTCGCCGACGCCGAAGACGTAGACCATGTTGAACTGCCCGGCCGCGAAGCCCCCGGCCGGCAGGCCCGCCGGGGGCTCGATCTCGAGCGTCCAGACCGTCCCGGCCTCGTGCCGGCGGCCGAGCACTCGGGTCGGCTGGGGCATCAGGGGCTGGGGCATCAGGGGCTGGGGCATCAGGGGCTGTTCCATCGCGGCTACCGCCCCGCATAGAGATCGAGGGCCTGCAGCCGGGTCCCATGCAGCCGCTCGACCAGGACCGGGACGAAGCGCTTCATCAGCTCGTAGCCGACCGCCTGGTTCTCCTCGATTTTGTCGCGCAGGCAGCGGGCGTCCATCGCGATCGCGCCGACCCGGTCGAGCGCGCGCGCGTCGTAGGTCCAGCGGTACGGCGGCACCAGCCAGGAGACGCCGACGATTTCCCCTTCGTGGATCGTCTGGATGGTCAGCGCGGGCCGGCCGGGCGCCGTGATCTCCAGGGCGACCGTGCCGTGCCGCAGCAGGAAGAACCGGTCGGCGGGCTCCCCTTCGCGGCACAGGTACTCGTCCGGCCGGAACGCCACGTTCTGCGCGCAGCCGCAGACGAACCGCCCGAAATCCGCGTCGAGGCCGCGGAAGAAGGGATGCTCCAGGATGAACCGCTCGAGGTTCTCGATCGCCATCGCGCCCTCCCCCTACTCCGCCGTCTCGCGGATCGCCGCGACTTCCTCGGTGATGTCGATTCCTACCGGGCACCAGGTGATGCACCGCCCGCAGCCGACGCAGCCAGACTCGCCGAACTGGTCGTACCAGTGGGCCAGCTTGTGGGTCATCCACTGCCGGTAGCGGCCGCGGGTGCTGGTCCTCAGCGGCCCGTCCGGCAGATGCGAGAAGTCGAGCGTGAAGCAGGAGTCCCAGCGCCGCTCCCGCTGCGCCGTCTCGCCGGCGAGGTCGCCGGTGTCCTCGACGCTGGTGCAGAAGCAGGTCGGGCAGACCATGGTGCAGTTGGCGCAGCTCAGGCAGCGCTCCGCCACCTCGTTCCAGCGCGGGTGTTCCTGATTGTCCTGAAGCAGCCGCTTGATGCCGTCGGTTTCCATCCGCCGGCCCATCCGCTCCGCCGCGCCTGCCACGACGGAACGCGCCGCCGCCCGGTCGGCCTCCTCCGCGGGCGGGGCCGCCAGCCGGGCTGCGACCTCGGCGCCGCGGTCGGTTCCGGCCTCGACCAGGAAGCGGTGGCCCCCGGTGTCCATAAGCTCGGTCAGCGCGAGGTCGTACCCGCCCGACGCGCCCGGCCCGGTGCCCATGGAGGCGCAGAAGCAGGTGCCGCTCGGCTCGCCGCAGTGGACGGCCACGATGAACGCCCTCTCCCGGCGGCGGCGATAGTGGGGATCGGGATGCTCGGCCTCCAGCAGTACCCGGTCCTGAACGGCGATGGCCGCCAGGTCGCAGGCGCGCACCGCCAGAAAGGCGGTCGGCGGCGGATCGTCCGGCGGCTCGGCGACCGTCATGGTCCCGTCCGACTGCCGCGTTGCCTGAAACAGGGTGACGCGCGGCGCATGCAGGTGGCGCTTCCAGGAATGCTGCCCCACGGCATAGCCGAACAGCGCCGCATCGCCGCGCCGACCCAGCCGATAGCGCCCGCCTTCCTGCTCGTCGGTCCAGCCCTCGGGCAGGTCGGCGATGCCGGCGATCTCGTCGTAGACGATCGCCTGGTCGCGCACGCAGGGACCGATCACCCGGCGCCCCTCGTTCCGCAGAACCTGGATCAGGGCGTCCAGCCCGGTCCGGTCGATCACGATGCTGTCGCTCGGCTGGAATGCCGCCAAGGCCGATGCTCCCCCTTCCCCACGGACTCCGGCTCGACGAGGCGGATCACCCTGACGCGCTGCCCGGTCGCCGACCATGATGTATGTCAGGACCGACCGTCTCGCGCAGGCGGCGTCAGCAGATCCGCGGCAGTTGCTCGCCGACGGGCATGTCGATCAGGCGCTGTCCGCCGAAGCCGGTCGTCAGGCCGACGCGTCCCGAGACGCCCTCGACCGCCCGGCCGATCGCGACGGCATCGGCGCCGTCCGGGCGGGCGCGCAGGGCGGCCAGGGCCGCCTTGGCCTGATCCGGCGGGACGAACAGCACCAGCGTACCTTCGTTGGCGAGGTAGAGCGGGTCGAGGCCCAGGATCTCGCACACCCCTCTCACTGCGCGGCGCACCGGCAGCGCTGCCTCATCCACCTCCACCGCCACGCCGGCAGCGGCGGCCATCTCGTTCAGCACGGCCGCCACGCCGCCCCGCGTCGCATCCCGGGCGGCACGAGTGCCTGGCGCAGCGGCCAGCACCGCCTCCATCAGGCCGTTGAGTGGGCGGCAGTCGGACCGGATGTCGGCGGTGAGCGCCAGGTCGTCGCGGGCGGCCAGGATCGCCGCCCCGTGGTCGCCCAGCATGCCGTTGACCAGGGCCACGTCCCCGGGGCGGATCCTGTCCGCCGCCAGATCGCGGCCGGGCGGAATGACGCCGATGCCGGCGGTCGTGACGAAGACGCCGTCGGCCGCGCCGCGCTCGACCACCTTGGTATCGCCGGTGACGATCCGGACGCCGGCCGCGTCCGCCGTTGCACGCATCGAGGCGGCGATCCGGGCGAGCAGCGCGACCTCGGTCCCCTCCTCGATCACGAAGGCGGCGGAAAGCCAGAGCGGCCGGCCACCGCCGACCGCGAGGTCGTTGACCGTGCCATTGACGGCCAGCGTCCCGATATCGCCCCCGGGGAAGACCAGGGGCGAGACGACGAAGCTGTCCGTCGTGAAGGCGAGCCGGGCACCGGGCTCCGCCAGGGGGCCGGCGGCGAGGCGGGCCTGGTCCTCGGTGCCGGGCGGATCGAAGGCGTCGAGGAACACCGCCTCGACCAACTCCCGCATCGCGCGGCCGCCGCCGCCATGGGCCAGGGTGACGAACGAGTCGGCCAGCCGTTTCGGGCGGGTCATCCCGCGGCCTCGGGCGCACGGGCACCAGCGTACTGCCAGTAGGCTGCGCAGGCACCCTCCGACGACACCATCAGCGCGCCGAGCGGCGCCGATGGCGTGCAGCCGCGCCCGAACTGCGGACAGGCCGTCGGCCTGAGGCGCCCCGCCATCACGGCCCCGCAGGCACAGCCGTCCGGCTCGGCTTCCGGACGGTCGGCAACCGCATAGCCGACGCCGAACCTCTCCTCGGCGTCGAAGGCGGCGAACGCCGTCCGGACCCGCAGGCCGGAGCCGTCGATCTCCCCCAGCCCCCGCCAGGCGAAGCTGGGCCGCCGCTCGTAGACCCGGGCGATCGCGGCGAGGGAGACGGGGTTGCCGTGCTCCGGCACCACGCGGGCGTATTGGTTCTCCACCGCCGCCCGGCCGTCGCGGATCTGCTCCAGGACCATCAGCAATGCCTGGAGGATGTCCAGCGGCTCGAACCCGGCCACCACGACCGGCTTGGCATACCGTTCCGCGATGAAGTCGTAGGCGTGGGTTCCGATCACCATGGAAACGTGGCCCGGCCCGATGAAGCCGTCGAGCGCCATGTCCGGATCGTCGAGCAGAGCACGCACCGGCTCCGGCACGGTGATGTGGTTGCAGAAGACCGAGAAGTTGGCCGTCCCCTCCTCCGCGGCCTGGAGGATGGTCAGCGCCGTCGAGGGCGTGGTGGTCTCGAAGCCGATGCCGAAGAACACCACCTCGCGGTCCGGATTGGCCCGCGCCAGGGCAAGGGCGTCGAGCGGCGAATAGGCCACCCGCACGTCGGCGCCCCGGGCCTTGGCCTGCATCAGCGATCCGCGGGTGCCCGGCACCCGCATCGCGTCGCCGAAGGTGGCGAAGATCACCTCCGGCCGCTCGGCGATCGCGATCGCCTCGTCCACCCGTTGCATCGGCAGCACGCAGACCGGGCAGCCCGGACCATGGACGAACTCAAGCACCGGGGGAACGAGCTGGTGCAGCCCGTAGCGGAAGATCGAATGGGTGTGCCCGCCGCAGATCTCCATGACATGCAGCGGCCGGCCCTGCGGCATCGGGATGTCGCCGAGGGTCCGCTCGATGGCGGACAGGAGTCCCCGCGCCTTCGCCGGATCGCGGAAGTCGTCGGCGAACCTCAGGACCGCCTCACGCATCGCGTCCCGCCTGCAGGGCGTCGCGCTCCGCCTGCAACTCGCCCAGCTGCTCCAGGACGTCGAGCGTGCGCGCCGCCTCCGCCTCGTCGATCACGCTCATCGCGAACCCGACATGCACCAGAACCCAGCGGCCCACCAGGGCGTCGAGGTTCGCGGCCTCGGCCACGCAGATCAGGCTGACGTCGCGACGGACGCCGGCGATGTCGACCTGCGCGAGAAACCGGTCGCGGTCGACGACGGCCTCCACCCGGGCCGGAATGCCGAGGCACATGATTCCCCCTCATCGACCCCCGAGCGCGAGGGCGATGGCGAGCTGGCCGATCGCGAGCCCACCGTCGTTCGCCGGGACCGACGCGTGCTGCAGGACCCGGAGCCCCTTCGCCGACAGCTTCCGCGATAGCAGGTCCGAAAGCAACCGGTTGCAGAACACGCCGCCCGACAGGACAACGGTCTTCGGCGCACCGGCGCGGCCGGAGAAGCCGCCGGCGATCCCGGCCCAGGCCTCCGCCCAGCCGACATGGAACCGAGCCGCCACGAGCCCCGGCGCCCCGCGGGCCAGATCGTCGGCGATGGCGTCCCAGAGCGGCGCCGGGTCGACCGTCGTCAAGGGTCCCCCGGCGATGGCGAAGGGATACCCGTCCGGCGCCCCGTGGCACCGGATCCAATCCTCCGCCAGCGCCTGAAGACGCATGGCGGCCTCGCCTTCGTAGCTCTGGCCGCCCGGGCAGAGGCCCAGCGCCGCCGCCACGGCGTCGAACAGCCGTCCGGCGCTGGAGGCCGGGGGCGCGTTCACGCCGGCCTCCATCGCTCGGCACAGGGTCTCGACCGGCCGGCCGCGAAGGGTCTGCGCCAGCGGGGACGGCCATTCCGCCGGCGATCGATCGAGGGCATGGAGCCGGGCCAGCAGGTTGCGCCACGGCTCGATCGCCGCGCGGTCGCCGCCAGGCAGCGCCGCCGGCTTCAGGGTCGCCAGCCGCTCGGCCGAGCGAAGGTCGCAGCACAGCAGTTCCGCTCCCCAGAGGGTGCCGTCCGGCCCGAAGCCGAGACCGTCCTGCACCAGTGCCAGCACGCGGGTGTCGGGCTCCAACCCGTGCTGGACCATGCACGACGCCGCATGGGCATGATGATGGTCGACCTCGACGATGTCGGCCTCCCAGGCTGCTGCCAGCGCCCGGCCAAGCCGGCTGCCGACGTAGCCGGGATGGCGATCGATGGCCACCAGCCGGGATCGAAGGCCGTAGAGGCGGCAATACAGGTCGATCTGCCGCTCCAGGTCGTCGCGTGTCCGGGCGTTGGCGAGATCGCCGATATGCTGGGACAGGACCAGGCTGCCCGCCTTGGCGATCGCGAACGCGGTCTTGATGTCCCCGCCGATTGCCAGGGCCGGCGGATGCCGCTCCGCCAGCCCCGACGGCACCGGTATCGGCGCCGGTGCCAGCCCCCGCGCCCGCCTCAACACCTGGGGACCGGCGGCGCCCGTCTGGACCAGGCTGTCGTCCACGCGATTGACGATGCCGCGGTCGTGCAGCAGCAGGACATCGGCGAAGCACGCCAACCGCTCCCGCGCCTCGGCGGTGTCCGTGATCTGCGGATCCTGCCCGGGATTGCCGCTGGTCATGACCAACGGCTCATCGAACGGCGCCAGGAGCAGGGCATGGAGCGGCGTGTAGGGCAGCATCACGCCGATCCGGTTCAGCCCCGGCGCCAGAGCGTCGGGAAGATCGCCGTCCCGCCGCCGCTCGGCCAGCACGATGGGCGCCTCCGGCCCGCACAGCAGCTCCAGGCCGGCGGCGTCCAGGACGACATGGCGAGCGGCGACCTCCGCGTCGCGGACCATGAGGGCGAACGGCTTGGCCGGCCGCGCCTTGCGCGCGCGCAGGCGCAGGATCGCCGCCCCGTCCGTCGCCCGGCAGGCGAGGTGGAACCCGCCCAGCCCCTTGATCGCGACGATCTGTCCGCGGGTCAGCCGGTCGATCGCCTGGGCCAGGGCGGCCTGGTCCTCGCCGAGCCGACGGCCCGCCGTGTCCTCGAGCCACAGCCGCGGCCCGCAGGCCGGGCAGGCGATCACCTGGGCGTGAAACCGCCGGTCCGGGGGATCCTCGAACTCCGCCCGACATGCCGCGCAAAGGGGAAAGGCGCGCATCGCGGTCCGCTCCCGGTCGTAGGGCAGGCCTTCGACGATCGAGAAGCGGGGACCGCAATGGGTGCAGTTGAGAAACGGATAGCGGTGGCGGCGCGCCGCCGGGTCGTGCATCTCGGCAAGGCAGGCCCGGCAGACCGCCGCATCCGGCGCAATCGCCGTGCCGGTCGTGCCGGAAGCGCTTCCGGCAATCGTGAAGCCGGCCGGCGCCGGTCCGTCCAGCGGTCGGCAGGCGATCCGGTCGACGCGGGCAAGCGGCGGCGCCTCCGAAATGAGCCGTTGCCGGAACCGGTTCAGGGCATCCTCGGGGCCGAAGGCGGCGACAGCGACTCCGCCTGGACCGTTGCGCACCCAGCCCGTCAGGCCCTCCTCCCGCGCCAGCCGATGGACGAACGGCCGGAAGCCGACGCCCTGCACGGTGCCCGCCACCTGGATTTCGATGCCGCCTTGAATCGTCATGCCGCCCCCTGGCCGCCCGGAACCGCGCCCTGCCTCCACCGCCTTGCCTCCCGGCGGACCGCTCCGCCCCGACGCATTTCGCCACACGGGGTGACCGGCCTCATGACAGACACCGCCGGCTCTCCTAGACTGGCGGGGTGACGCGAGGTCGGTGCCGGAGGCCCGGGTATGAAGATACCGTCCGGCAAGGGGCCGGAGGACGAGAACTTTCCCGTCGGCTCGATCCTGATCGCCGCACCGCTGCGCCCCCACGTCGCCCGGTTCTATGCCTTCGCCCGTGCGGCCGACGACATCGCCGACGATTGCGACCTGCCGCCCGAGGAAAAGCTTCGCAGGCTGGCCGGCTTCGAGGATGCCCTCATGGGCCGCACCGACGATCCTGCCTTCGCCGAGGCGGCGGCGCTGCGCGAGAGCCTGGTCGCCACCGGCATCGGCCCGCAGCACGGCTGCGACCTGATTTCGGCCTTCCGCCAGGATGCGCGGCAGTCCCGCTATGCCGATTGGGAGTCGCTGATGGGCTATTGCGAGCGGTCGGCTGCCCCGGTGGGCCGCTATCTCCTCGACCTGCACGGCGAAGCCGCCGCCCATTACCCGGCGGCCGATGCGCTGTGCCACGCGCTCCAGGTGATCAATCATCTCCAGGATTGCGGCGACGATCTGACGACGCTCGACCGCTGCTACCTGCCGACCGACTGGCTGGTGGCGGAGGGGGCGGCGGTCGAGGATCTGCGCGGCCCGGCGGCGACGCCGGCCCTGCGCCGCGTGTTCGACCGATGCCTCGATGCGACGCGGGACCTTCTCCAGGCGGCCGGAGACCTGCCACGGCGGCTCCGAAGTCGGCGGCTCGCCTGGGAAAGCGGCGTCATCCTGCATCTCGCGCACAGGCTGGAACGGCGCCTGCGCGTCCGCGATCCTCTCGCCGAACGGGTCGTGCTGCCCCGCAGCGCGCTGGTGCTGGCTGCGCTCGGAAGTGCCGGCCCCCTGCTGCGGAGCCGCCCGTGACGGACATGCTCCGGGCCTCGCTGCCGGAGCCGCCCGTGCCCCCGACCGAGGCGACGACGGCGCGGCCGACGGTTCCTGCCGGTCCGCAGCCGCCGCGCGGGACCGATTCGGAGGCCAGCGCCATCCGGCACGTCCGCCGGATCACCGCCGGTGCCGGCACGTCGTTCTACTGGGCCATGCGGCTGCTGCCGCGCGCGCGCCGGGACGCCGTCTTCGCCGTCTATGCCTTCTGCCGCGAGGTCGACGACATCGCCGACGAACCGGCCGCCCTCCCGGACAAGCGGCGGCGGCTCGACCAATGGCGGCGGGAGGTCGCCGGCCTCTACGCCGGCCACGCCGGCCCCTCGCCGACCGGACGGGCCCTGCGGCCGGCGGTGGCTCGGTTCGATCTCCAGCGCGCGGACTTCGACACGGTGATCGACGGCATGCAGACCGATGCCGAACGGACGATCGTCGCGCCGCGCTGGACCGAACTGGAGACCTATATCGATGCCGTGGCCTGTGCGGTCGGCCGCCTGTGCGTCCGGATCTTCGGGGCGCCCGGCGACGACGGCCGGCGGGTGGCCGAGGCCCTGGGCCGGGCGCTGCAATTGACCAACATCCTGCGGGACCTCGCCGAGGACGCCGGACGCGGTCGGCTCTACGTGCCGGCGGAGCTGCTGGACTCGCACGGCATCGCGGAGCGCGACCCGGCAACGGTCCTGCGGCATCCCGCCATGCCGGCGATCTGCCGCGCGCTGGCTCGGGAGGCCCGCGTCTCGTTCGCCCATGCCGAAGCCGCCATGGCACGCTGCCCGCCCGGATCGATGCGGCCGGCGCGCGTGATGATGCAGATCTATCGACGGATGCTGGACCGCCTGGTCGCCGCGGACTGGCAGGATCCCCTGTGGCTGCCGCGGTCGCGGCGGCTCGTCGGCCGGTTCGAGAAGGTCGCGATCGGCCTGCGCTATGGTCTGTTGCGGTGAGTTCGGACCATGTGATCGGCGCCGGCGTTGCGGGCCTCTCCGCGGCGCTGCGGATCGCCGAATCGGGGCGTTCGGTCATCGTGCATGAGGCCGCGCCGGCCGCCGGCGGGCGCGCCCGCTCCTTCTTCGACGAGGCGCTCGGCCGGACGATCGACAACGGCAACCACCTGATGCTCACCGGCAACCGGTCGGCCATGGCGTTTCTGGAGGACACCGGCGCCCTCGCCGCTGTGGACGTCGCGCCGGCCGCCGTCTTCCCGTTCCAGGATCTCCGTACCGGAGAGCGCTGGACCCTCCGGCTCGGCGGCGGCTGGCTCTTCCAGCCTGCCTGCAGGGTGCCGGGCGTCGGCGCGATGCGGCACCTCTCGCTGATCCGGCTGCTGGTCGGCGGGCGGCAGGATACCGTGGCGCGGCGCCTGCGCCGCGATGGCACCCTCTACGACAGGTTCGTCGAGCCGCTGACGGTCGCCTGCCTGAACGCCGCGCCGGAGGACGCATCCGCCGACCTGATGGCCCGGGTGCTGGCGGAAACCGTGCTGCGCGGCGAGGCGGCGTGCCGGCCGGTCGTCGCGCGCGAGGGTCTGTCCGCGGCGGTCGTCGACCCCGCCGTCGCGCGGCTGAAGGCCCTGGGGGCGCAGCTCGCCTTCGGCCACCGCCTGCGCCGGATCGAGACCTCGGGCGATCGACTGCGGCGCCTGGTGTTCGACGACGGCCACGTGCCCCTGGCCGAGGGCGATCGGGTGGTACTGGCCGTCCCCCCGCAGGAGGCGGCGCGACTGGTGCCGGGGCTGACCGTGCCGCACGGGTCGTCGCCGATCGTCAACATCCACTTCGCCCTGGACGGTCCGCTGGCGCCACCGTTCGCCGGCGGCTTCGTCGGCCTGATCGGCGGTGTCGCGCAGTGGCTCTTCCTGAGGCCGGGCGTGGCGTCGGTGACCGTCAGTGCCGCGCACGCGCTGGTCGACCGTCCGGCCGAGGACATCGCCGCCGCCGCCTGGCCGGACGTGGCCCGCGCCCTCGACCTCGACCTCGACGGCGTTGCGGCGCCGCCCGCCCGGGTGGTGAAGGAGAAACGGGCGACGTTCCGGCAGACGCCGTCCCAGACGGCCCGGCGGCCCGGGGCGGAGACCGGGATCAGGGGTCTGGTGCTGGCCGGAGACTGGACCGCCACGGGCCTTCCGGCGACCCTGGACGGGGCCATCCGCTCGGGAGAACGGGCGGCCCGACTGGTCACGGGCCGTCGGGCTCGGGGACCCTGACCGCGGCGCGGCGGGCCTGCCGGGGGAGGCCGTCGCCCCCCTCGCGACGCCGCGTCGAACCACAAGCTTCCCTTCGACGTTGATCCGGGTAGGCTGTCGCCCGCCGCGCCCCCGGGCACGGCCCCGCCCGCCCCCGAACCGAAGACGAGCGATTCCCATGACCTTGACCGTCATCACCGGCGCCAACCGCGGCATCGGCCTCGAACTCGCGCGCCAGGCAGCGGAGCGCGGCGATACCGTCGTCGCCGCCTGCCGGTCCGCCTCCGACGACCTGCGCCGGCTGGGTGTCGAGATCGTCGAGGGCATCGACGTCGCCGAGGACGCGGGCGCGGCGCGCCTGGCCGCGGCGATCGGCGACCGCGCGATCGACATCCTGATCAACAATGCCGGCGTCCTGACGCGCGAGACGCTGGACGACCTGGACATGGATCGCATCCGGCGGCAGTTCGAGACCAACGCGCTCGGGCCGCTCCGGATCGTCAGGGCGCTGCTGGCGAACCTGCACGAAGGCGCCAAGATGGCCATCGTGTCGAGCCGGGTCGGCTCGATGGCGGACAATTCCACCGGCGGCAACTACGGCTATCGGATGTCGAAGGCGGCCGTGAACATGGCCGGCGTCAACCTCGCACACGACCTCGAGCCGAAAGGCGTGGCGGTGATCCTGCTGCATCCGGGCTATGTCGGAACGGAGATGACCGACCGGCGCGGACCGGTCGACCCGGCGGATGCCGCCCGCGGCCTCCATGCCCGCATCGACGAGCTGACGCTGGAGACGACGGGAACCTTCCGGCATGCCGAGGGTGAGGAATTGCCCTGGTAGGCAGGCTGCTCCATGAACGGCCGCGGCTCAGTCGGCCTCGGTCTCCAGCACGCCCTCGCCGACGATCACCGACCAGCCGCCGAGCGTGACACCGCCGGCGACGCCGCCCTGCGCCTCGATGCCGAGTTCCAGGACGCTCGGCCGCCCCATCGACACTCCCTGATGGATCAGCACCCGGTGAGGGCCATCGGGCAGTTCCGCCGCCAGCCGGCCGGCCAGGGCGCAGGCGGCGGCGCCGGTCGCCGGATCCTCGGCGATGCCCATGGCCGGGGCGAACATGCGGGCATGCCACACCACCGGCGCGTCCGGATGGTCCGGTGGTGTCGCGCTGCCGTCATCGGGAGCGACCAGGTAGAGGTGCTTCGCGTCGGTCTCCGCCAGTTCCGCCGACCAGGCCCCGCTGTCCAGCCGCGCGGCATCCAGGGCCTGCCGATCGGCGAGGCGCAGGATCAGGAACGGCACCCCGGCCGACCAGACGGTCGCCTCCGTCACCTGTTCGGCCGCCACGCCGATCACCCGCGCTGCGACCTCGGGCGAAACCGCCGGGCCGACCGGCTGCGGCAGCTTCGGCACGGTGAATTCCGCGAACACGGCCTCGCCGTCCCGTCGAACGGCCACCGACACGTCCCCCACCTGCTCCGCCAGCACCATGTCGCCTGCCGCTACATCCGCGGGCAGCAACGCCGCGGCGGTGCCCACCGTCGGATGACCGGCGAAGGGCAGTTCCGACGCGGGCGTGAAGATCCGGACCCGCGCCGGGCCGCCGGGCCGGTCGGGCGACTGCACGTAGGCCGTCTCCGACAGGTTCAGCTCGGCCGCGATCCGCTGCATGGCCTCCGGCTCGATGCCGTCGGCTTCCGGGAAGACGGCGAGCGGATTGCCCGCGAAGCGGGACCGGGTGAAGACGTCGAGCAGCAGGTAGCGCCGGCGCATGATGGCTCCTTGCGGGAGGAAAACCCGGGGTGTCAAGGTGAAAGCGGCGGGCGCGGCGGGCAACCCCTTTTCCGCCGCGATCGGCCTCCGCCTCGGCGATCGGCATTGTTTCGCCGCTTGGGCGGCGGCAGGCCGAATGCTACTTCTGTGTCCGATCCTTCCCCCGGTTCGAGAGACCGACGCATGGCGCCGACGCCCGACCCCGCCCAGCCGCCGATCGTCCGCCTTCTGCAACTGATGGCGACGCTGCGGACGCCCGGCGAAGGCTGTCCGTGGGACCTGGAGCAGAGCTTCGCCACCATCGCGCCGCACACCATCGAGGAGGCCTACGAGGTCGCGGACGCGATCGATCGCGGCGACCTCGATCACCTGAAGGAGGAGTGCGGCGACCTCCTGTTCCAGATCGTGTTCTACGCCCGCATGGCCGAGGAGAGCGGTGCCTGGACCTTCGACGACGTCGCGCACGGACTGGTCGAGAAGATGATCGCCCGCCACCCCCATGTCTTCGGCGATCAGCGGGTCGACACCGCGGCCGAGATGCCCGACCGATGGGAGGCGACCAAGGCCGCCGAACGGGCCGCGAAGGCGGAGGAGGAAGGCCGGGAGGCGAGCGTGCTCGACGGCGTCGTCCCCGGCCTGCCGGCCCTGACCCGGGCGCTGAAGCTGCAGCGCCGGGCGGCGCGGGTCGGATTCGACTGGACCGAGGCCGGCGAGATCCTGGACAAGATCGAGGAGGAGATTGCCGAACTGCGCGAGGCGATCGCCGAAGGCCAGGGCGCCGAGCGTCGGGCGGACGAACTGGGCGACCTGCTGTTCGCCCTGGTCAATCTCGCCCGGCGGCTGGACATCGACCCCGACGGCGCGCTGCGGCACACCAATGCCAAGTTCGAGCGGCGCTTTCGCCGGATCGAGACCTGGCTGGCGCTGGACGGACTGACCCCCGACCAGGTCGACCTCGACCGGATGGAGGCGCTCTGGCAGCGTGCCAAGGCGGAAGAGCGGGCCTGACCGATGCCCGCCACGGCGTCGCAGAGGCACGGAAACGACCGAGCAGATTCCTTACCGATGGGTCACGACTGCCCGACAAATATCCCCCTCCCGCATGACGAGACCGCTTCATGTCGACCAGCCGTCCCCTCCGGGTCGCCGTCGCCCAGGTCGAGAGCGTCCTGGGCGATGTCGGCGCCAACATCGCCAGGCATCTGGACCTGATCGCCCGCGCCCGGACCGAGGGGGCGGAGGTCCTGCTGTTTCCGGAGATGTCGCTGACCGGCCACTCGGCCGGGGCCGATGCCCTGACGGTGGCGCTCCATCGCGACGACCCCGCGATCCATGCGCTCGCCGACGCCGCCGGCCCGATGGTCACCGCGTTCGGGCTGATCGAGGAATCGGTCGCCGCCCAGTTCCACAACTCCACCATGGTGGTGCGGGACGGCGGTGTCGCCTTCATCCACCGCAAGATCAATCTGGCAACCTACGGCAAGCTGGACGACCACAAGCATTTCGCCGCCGGCCGCTTCGTCGAGACCTTCCCGATCCGCGATGCCTGGCGCGGCAGCGTGCTGATCTGCAACGACCTCTGGAACCCAGCGCTGGTGCATCTTGCCGCCACCCACGGCGCGACGCTCCTGCTGGCGCCGATCAGCTCGGCGCTGGAGGCGGTCGGGGCGGAGTTCGACAATCCCGGCGGCTGGGACCTGTGCGTCCGGTTCTTCTCGATGGTCTACGGTCTGCCGATCCTGATATCGAACCGGGTCGGCGTCGAGGGCGAGCTATCGTTCTGGGGCGGATCCGGCGTGTTCGACCCGTTCGGAATGCCGCTCGTCCGGCTCGCCGCGGAGGAGGATCTGGTCGTCGCTGACCTGGACTACGAGCGGGTCCGCCGGGCCCGCTTCGCCCTGCCGACGGTGCGGGACAGCAATCTCGACCTGATCAAGCGCGAGGTTGATCGCCTGGCCGACGTGATCGGCGTGCCCGGCATGTTCCGCCGGGACTGACCGCGCGGCAGCCGAATCAGGAGGAAGGCGCGGCCGAGGGCGGGACCGGGTCCGGCGCCGGGACCGTCTCCTCCCCGTCCTCCGGCGCCGCCGGTGCCGCCGGTGCCGCATCGGTCTCAGGCGGCGTCGCGACGAACCGGTACCAGATGTCGAGCGGCGACCAGTCGCCTTCGCTCGGCGGATTATAGAGCGCGATCGACACGCCGTTCCAATCGAGCACCCGTCGCGCGCGATTGGGCAGCGGCTGCCACTCCCCGCCCGTATTGGTGCGGTAGAACCACGCCTCGGAGGTGTTGCGCAGCTGGACCCAGCCGATCGCCGCCTGCTCCACCTCATGGAAGCCGAGCAGAAGGTAGCGCGGCTGATCCTCGGGCAGCTGGGCCCAATACCACGTGCCGGGCCCGTCCGCCGCCTCGCCCGGGGCGGCGCGGCTGACGGCATGGACGGAGCAATCGGCCCCGGCGGTCGATACGGTCCGGTCCAGGTCGGCCGTATCGCTCTCCCCGACATAGGAGAGGCTGTAGATCACCGGCGCGTCGCAGTCGCGCTCCACCCTCGGGCCTGCCAGCACCGTCTGCGCGACCGCCGGCAGGGCCGAAACGACGACCGCGACGGCCATGAGGCCCGCCAGCACCAACCGACGCCGGCGGCCATCCAGGCCGACCGGATCCCGGGGGACGGGACGGCTTTCGCGTTCGATCGACCGGTCGGTCATGACCGTTCTCCCCCATCCCGTCCACTGCTGATCCGGATCGGCACCCACGCTGGCCCCGATCCGCCGTTCATGGTTAACAAATTTTAACCAATCGCGCCTGCGATTCGTCGAGTACCGCGATGGAACTAGGCGCGGTGCACGATCAGGCGCGCAGCCACAGCATCTGCCAGGGCCTCAGCTCGATCGCACCGGCCGGCACCTCGCCGCCTCCGATCAGGTCGCGCCGCGGCCGGGCGAAGGGCGGCGCCACCCGCCGGGCGTCGGCCGTCAGGTTGTGCAGGCACAGCACGTCCCCCTCGCTGCCGATCGGTCCGCGGGCGACGGCAAAGACGCCGGGATCGAGCGAGAGCACGCGCTGCGGTGCGGTCGGCGCAAACGCCGGCGTCTTCCGCCACGTCGAAAGCAGCCGGAGATAGCCGTCGAAGACCCGCCGCTCCCGCCCGTTCGGGCGGGCGAGCAGCGCTTCCAGTTCGGCCTCGGCGAACCGGCGACGGTTGAGCAGGCGCTTGGTCGAGGTCGCGTCCGGATCCAGCCCCGCCATGCGGCTGCGGTCGCAGCGCGTCCCGAAGAGATTGTGGATGTAGATGCCCGGCACCCCCGCCAGCGACAGCGCCACCGCCTGCACCGTCAGATAGCGCTCCAGCGTCGCCGGCGCCTCCGGGTCCTCGTCCGGGGGAAGCAGCGCGTCGAAGAACGTGATGTTGAACTCGTAGGGTGCGCGGGTGCCATCCGACAGCGACCGCCAGGAGACCGCTCCGCCGCGGGCCTCCGCCATGTCGGCCAGCGCCCGGGTCTCGGTTTCGTCCAGCCAGGCCTGGGCGCCGCGCAGGCCGATGCCGTCATGCGTCGCGGTGACGTTGAAGAAGCAACACCGGTCCGACGGGACGTCGAGGCCGCGCGCCCATTCGGTCAGCCGGGTCGCATCGGCCCGCCGCACGGCGTCGAGCAGAAGCGGCGGGAGCGCGAACTGATAGACCATCTGCGCCTCGTCGCCGGCGCCGAAATAGGCGACGTTCTCCTCGTGCGGGACATTGGTTTCGGTCACCAACTGGACCGCCGGCGCGACCGCGTCCAGCACGTCGCGCATCGCCCGGATCGCCGTGTGGGTCTGTGGCCGGTTGATGCAGTCGGTGCCGACCTCCTTCCAGAGATAGCTGACCGCGTCCAACCGGACCATCCGTGCGCCGTGGGCGACGTAGAACAGCAGCAGGTCGACGATCTCCACCAGCACGTCGGGATTGGCGTAGTCGAGGTCGATTTGGTCGGCGCTGAAGGTGGTCCACACGTGGCGCGTGCCGGCCGCGGTCTCGACCGGTGTCAGCAGCGGCGATGTGCGCGGCCGCGTCACGGCCGAAAGGTCGGTCGCCGGATCGGGCGTGACGAACCAGTCGCGATACGGCGGCTCGTCCCGGCGGAATGCCTGGAACCACGCGCTTTGCGCCGAGACGTGGTTGATCACGGCATCGACCATCAGCCGCACCTGCGCCGCCAGTCGGTCGACGGTCGGCCAGTCGCCCAGAGCCGGATCGACCGCGCGGAAGTCGACGACCGAGAACCCGTCGTCCGAGGTCCAGGGATAGAACGGGAGGACATGGACCGACCCGATCGCCTCGCCCAGGCGATGGCCGATCCAGCGCCGCAGCACGGCGAGCGGTGCGGCGCCGGGAGCGGTGATCTGGTCGCCATAGGTGATCAGCACGGGATCCTGCGCGAACCCACGCGGCGCCGAGGCCGCCTCCGGGTGGCCGTCGGCGAAGCGGGCGGCGACCTCGTCCAGCCGCCGAAGCACCTCCGGCGCCCGATCGGCCCCATAGAGCGAGGCGAGTCGATCGGCGAGACGATCGGCGATCTGAGGCGGCAGGACCGAGCGGATCAAGGCAGTGAGCTCCTCGCCGAGTATGCAATCCGAAAACCGACCATCGACCTATCCCGAGCCCTCGTCCGACGCAAGCCCCGGCCCCGGCCGATCGCCATGCCGGGCAATGCGCCTTGGCGTGCCGGATGGGATCGGATATTCCTGGAGAATGGCCGCGGCGGGGATCAGGTGCGGCGGCGACCGAGGACCGGACAAGGAGGGGAACAACCGATGGGTTCGACGTCGAAAGCAGCGATCCTGAGCGTCGCGCTCGCGCTCGGCATCGCCGCCGCGCCGGCCGTGGCGCAGCAGGCGGAAGAGACTTCGGCCGAGCCGATTGCGGTCGACGCGGAGGGTGCGGCGGTTTCGATCCAGCTCAACACGCTGGAGGATCGGGACAACGCCTGCCGCGCCTATTTCGTGATGGAGAACGAGACCGACATCGACTTCACCGAATTGCGTCTCGACCTCTACATCTTCGACACCGACGGCGGGATCTTCCGCCGGCTGCTGCTGGATCCCGGCGAGGTGCCGCCGGGCAAGACCCGCGTGATGCTGTTCGACGCAACGGGCACCACCTGCGACGGGATCGGCCGCTTCCTGCTGGACGGCGTGCTGTCCTGCGCAGACAGCCAGGGCACCCGTGAGGACTGCGAGATCCTGCTGGACCTGTCGAGCCGGCTCGACACCCCGTTCGAAGACTGACGCCGCAGCGGTCGCGACGGGAACCATGGGCGCCTATCTGGAAAACGCGCTGACCGCCCTGCCGGTGCTGGCGCTCCACTTCCTCGCCGCCAACCTGGTGTTCGTCATCGGGCTCGGCATCTATGCCCTCCTGACGCCGCATCGGGAGCTCGCGCTGATCCGGGCCGGCAATACGGCGGCCTCGATCGCCTGGGCCGGGGCGATGCTGGCGCTGGCCCTGCCCGTCGCGACGGCCCTGCGCCACAGCCTGTCGATCTGGGACATCGCCGTCTGGGGCGCGATCGCGGTCGTCCTGCAGCTCGCGACCTTCGGCGTCGTGAACCTGATCCTGCGCGGCGTCTCGCCGGCGATCGAGGCCGGTCAGACGGCGGCGGCGGTCAAGCTGGCGGCCGCGCAGCTCTCGACCGGCGCGATCACCGCCGCGGCGATCGGCGGCTGGGGCGGCTGATCCGGTGCCGCTCGGGCGCAGGCGGCGGGGCCGGCGGGCCAACCGGTTGGGCTGGATCGCCCCGGCCGTCTTCGTCTTTCTCCTGGTCGCCGAGCTGACGGACCTGGGCACCCGGCTGGAGTCGCCGGGCGCCCCCTCGCGGCCCGGTCCGCAGGCGGCGGAGTTCGCCGTCCGGCCGGTGGACGGGCCGGCCCGCGCTCCGGCCACTGCGCCGCGCGTCGACCTCGGCGGCGAACGGGCCCAGGCCGGAGCACGCTACACCGGCACCGCCTTCGCGATCGACCGCGACCGGGCCTGGATCACCGCGCTTCACGTGGTCCAGAGCTGCCGGCGGCTGGTCCTCCATGGCGAACGGCAGACCGTCGACGTCGCCGTGGTGTGGGAGCATCGCGGCGCGGACATCGCCATGGTCGAGGCGATCGCGGCGGACGCGCACGATGTCGGGCTGGAGACCCGGTCGAACCGCGCCCTGCCCTTCAAGCGCGCGATCGATCGCGGCTACGCCTTCGGCTATCCCCAGGGGCGCCCCGGCGCCTTGAACGCGCGATTCCTCGGGCCGGTGCGGGTGCACGACCCTAACAGCGGGACCGCCGCGGGCCAGATCTGGGCGGTCGACCGCTATCCCCTGCTGCCGCGCGATCCCAGCGAGATCGGCGGGATCAGCGGCGGCCCGATGCTGGGGCCGAACGGTGAGGTCGAAGGAGTGATCGTGGGCAACGCGCCGCGGCGCGCTCGGGCGGTCACGGTCGACGCCGACTACATCCGCGACCTGGTCGGCGCCGCCGACCTGTCGCCGGTGGCCGGAGAAGCGGCGCCCCGGACGCAGCCCGAGACCGTCGACCAGGTCAACGACCGGCTGCGACGGGACGGCCGTCTCGCCCAGGTGATCTGCGACGCCTGACCTGCCGCCGGCGCCGGTAGCCGACCGTCAGGCCTCCGCGGCGCGGATCATCGCGTAGAGTTCGTCCTTGAGCTGGAGCCGGCGGCGCTTGAGTTCCTCCTCATGCTCTTCGGAGGTGGTCTCGACCCGGTCTTCCGCCCGTCGCACCTCGCGATCCAGGGCGTGGTACTCCTCGAACAGCCGCGCGAAATGGGCGTTGCTGACCTTGAGGTGGTGGATCGTGTCGCGGTGATCGGGAAACTCGTGCAGCAGATCGTGGTGTTCGCCCAGCATTGGGTCCTTCCGGAGGGGAAACGCGGCAGACCCCGATGGCCCGCCTGTCGCAGGGACGCTACGGGCCGCGCGCCGCCCGGGCGTTGACCTCGATCAATCGGCGCGTCGACCGGCCGCGGAGCGGCAATTCGGGGGCCTGTGGACAAGTCTGTGGATCGTCGTCGGCCCGATCTGCCGCCCATTCCGAGGTTCGGCAGGAAAGGGCGCCCTATGGGGTAAATTATCGCATTGTTTTTCATAACCAATCCGGGCAGTCCGAGCCACCCATTGATCCAGAACTGAAATCTCTCGATGCTGGTGTGAATGATTAATGCGGCCGGCACGAAACGAAGCCCCATTTGAGGAATGGTACAGGCGGATCGCCGATCCGATGCCGCCCGACCCCAACCCAGCGAAGATCTCCGTCTCCCGACCGAAAGGAGCATGCGATGACCCGAACCGGTTTCCTGTGCACGGCGACACTGGCCCTCGCCATGGTGGCCGTCGCCGCCTGCGCCCGCCCGGCCCGCGACGCCGAGCCGGCGACCCCGGCCCCGGCCCCGGCGCCGAATGTCGTGGAGCGGCTGGCCGCGCACGGCTCCTACGACACGCTGACGGCGGCGATCCAGGCGGCCGGCATGGTCGAGTTGCTGGACGGGCCCGGCACCTTCACCGTGTTCGCGCCGACCGACGACGCGTTCGCCGCGCTGCCGCCCGGCACGGTCGAGTCGCTCCTGCAGCCGGCCCGCCGGGACGAGCTGGTCGCCCTGTTGAGCCACCATGTGGTGGTCGCCGAACTCGGCTCGGCCCAGCTTGCCGGCAAGGTGCAGGTGATCGACACCTATTACGGCGACCGGATCGAGATCGACGGGCTGGACGGCCGGCTGGCGGTCGACGGCGTGCCGATCGTCGACCCGGACAACCTCGCCTCCAACGGCCTGATCCACGGCATCGGCGGCGTGCTGCTGCCGTAAGGCGCCCCCCGGCCAGAGGCGCCCGCCGCCTCCGGCTGTCGCGCCCGCGATGCTTGACCCCTGCCCGACCCGGTCCTAACTTCCGGCCCGACCGCTTAGCTCAGTCGGTAGAGCAGCTGACTTTTAATCAGCGGGCCGCGGGTTCGAGTCCCGCAGCGGTCACCATCAAGATCAATCGCTTGGACGACGTTCCTAGGGCTTCCCGTCTGCCGGGATGCCCGTTGGGGCATCGGTCGGCTCCCGGAGAGTGCGGCGGCCCGGCTTTGTCGATCGTCGGCTCTGCGGCGGGTCGCCATGCCTCCGGGGCGTGGGCGTGGGCGTGGGCATGGGCGCGGGCGCGGATGCGGATGGCCCCGCGCAGATTCGTACCATCGCCTGGCTCGTCAGGAAATTTTGTGACGTCGGACCGCCCATATGATAGTATTTATATTGCACGTTCAAAAAGAAGAATGCCTGGGAGGCGGCGTCATGTTGCTCCACACCAGTCAGCTGATCGACCTCAAGGTTCAGTCCCAGATGCAGAAGCCGCCGGCCTATCGGCGGATCCACCGGGCCGTCGACGGCGCCGCTGGCGAGAACAACAAGATCGTCATGATCAGCTCCGAACCGTTCTACAGGTTCAAGAACTATTTGGAATATCACAAAGACTGCAAGCTCAGCCACGAAGATGATGATGGCTATATCTTCGTGACGTGGGGCTACTATTCGAAGATCAAGGGTGCGGAGAGTTCCCTTGGCGGCAAGGGAAGCTATCAGCCGCCGGGACAGCACGACCTGAGCATCGATCTGGGCGATATCCCCCGATCGGATCTGCCAGGTCTGCGCGGCACGCTCAAGAACGCGGCACGCGCATGGAACAAGTTTCAGGAAATCGGCAGCGAGATCGGCGGCGCCGTGGAGAATGGGACGATCGACGGCCAGGCGTCGATTTCGCTCGCCGGCTCCCTTCTTGCCCGTCCGATCATGAAATCGACCGGCCTGATCAAGACCCAGTATTTTCTCATGATCCACGGTAACCCGACGTGCAGTTCCGTCGGAGGAGAGAAGTATCGCAACACGTTCTATGCGGACAAGCATGTCCTGACGTTCCGGAAGCTGGCGGCGCGGTACCGGATCGTGAGTGGCGTGAACGACAGCGGTGCCTGGAGGAAATACGAGGTCCAGCCGGATCTATGACGGTACGGCCGAGCCTTGGGTCCGCGGTCACCGCCGGACCGCAAGGAGAGGCGGGCTGGCGCATGACCTTCATGGGAGCCCGGCCTGCCGGCCGGTGACGGCCCATGCGTTACCCATGTGCGGAGACTTCGTCGGCGGGTGGCAGCAGGGGAGCAAACCGATGGCGATGGTACCGATCATGGCGCCGTCCTTCCTGTGGCGCGGCAGCCTGCTTGGGGGCGCCGGATCGCGCCTCAGGATCATCCGAGTGGCCATCGAGGAATGGCTTCGGTTCGGCGGCCAGGTCGCGGTCGGAACACGGCGCCCGGGGCGGCTTCAGGTCGTCCACCACGGCTCGAAGGAGCAGGACGCCGACACGGTCGGCATCGTCGGCCAGTACTGGCAGAACATCGGCCTGAACTACGACGGCAACGACACCGAGCAGTACTGGTCGGCGGCGTTCATCTCCTATGTGATGACGCGGGCCGGCGTGCCGGAGGCCGACTTCCCTCGGTCGCGACGCCACATGACCTGGATCCACCACGCCATCCGGAACAAGCTCGACGGGGTGGCCGGGGCGAAGCTCCTCGGCCACCGGGTAACGGACTATGCGCCGAAGGAAGGCGACCTCGTCTGCTATACGCGGTCGGGCTGGCTGGACTATGCCGCCGCCGGCCGCCAGGCTCGGGGCGCATCGCACAGCGACATCGTGGTCTATGCCTGGGGCAGCGAGATCGGCGTCATCGGCGGCAACGTTCGCGACAGCGTCACGCTGAAGCGGTTGCCCGTCGATGCGAACGGGCTGATCGCCGACAGGTCCAACGGCCACGACTGGTTCTGCGTGATCGAGAACCGGATGCGCTGGTCTTGACGAACGGTGCGGCCGGGGCGACCGCACCGGCCCGGGAGCGCGCCCCGCGCCTCGAAGCGCCTCCCGCGACCGGCATCGCCGCCAGGCCCCGGCACGACCCGATGCGGAACCGCCGCTACTGGGTCGGCGCCGGCGCCCCCGTACCCATGCCCGTTGCGGCATTGCCCGCGGGTTGGGGAGGCGGTGGCTCCTCCTGGTCCCGGAACACGTATTCCGGGGCGGCCTCGGCCTCCTCGCGGGTCAGTTGCATGGTGATCTCGTTGGCGTCGTAGTCGATCTGCAACTCGTTCCAACTGACCGCGATCTTCTTTTCGCCGATCCCCAGGAACCCGCCGACGCCGAGAATGGCCGCCGTCAACTGACCGGACTCGCGGTCGAGGATCAGATCGTCGACGTCGCCGATCGTCTCTCCTTCGGTGGAGCGGACCGAACTGTCCGTGATCCAGTCGACGCGCAGTTCGCTGGCTTCCTGCTGACGAACGATGACGTCGTCGGATGCGCCCTCGGCTCCCTCCTGGGCCGGCGCATCGGACTCGGTCGCTTCCGTGTCGCCTTCGTCGGCCGGCTCGATCTCCAGCGCCTCGCCGGCCTCCGTTCCGGCTTCGCTCTGGTCGGTCGGCGGTTCGGTGATCTGGGTCGCACTTTGCCCGTTCGCGTCGTCTTCGGCCGGAGGTTGCGCCTCCTGCGCGAACGCGACACCGGCGGTGAGGCACGTCGCCAGTCCGGCGGTCATGAGCATGTGTCGCATGGTCGTCACCTCGGATAACCCGCGGACGGGCCGTCGGCATCGACGGCCAAAACGAGCGCGGACAAGTCAAGAACGCTCTACACGCCAAGGGGTTTCCGACCAACAAGACGGCCGACGGCGGGCCGGCCCTGCCTTCCCCTGCCGCCCCCCCTGCGGCGGCACCGGCGCAAGGGCGTGATGAACTTTGGGCAGTCCAGTCTCGAGGATTTCAGGCCATGCGATCACAATGGGGAACAAGATGGGCAACCTTTGCCGGCGACGCCCCATTGATGGAGTAATGCGAAACCACGTCACGACTTCGGGATTCCTTCAATGGCTCGAAAGAATTGCACGACCGCTGAACTGCGGGAAAGAAGAAAGCGCATTTATGAAGAGACGTCGGCCGCCGTCGCACGACTTAACGACCTGCAGTCGCCGATCTACCGCGCAGGAGTCGTCGCGCGCATCGCCGACCTCGACGAGGAGGCGGAGCGGCTGGAACGGGAAATCGGTCGCCGGGAACGTTTGACGGGTTTGTCCATCGGCCTGTCCGAAGGCATGGCCGAAGCGGCAGAGTGAGATCGTCCTCGCCGACTGCTCGCCCAAGGGGCGCAGGCAAGATGTTCCAGATCGTTGAAGATCGGGCAATTATTGCCGAACTGATGATCCCATCAGTTCGGGAATTGCCCTAGTCGTCGAGGGCCGGGTGGTTCGGCGGCATCGACAGGTTGGCCAGGATGCGGGTCAGCTGTGCCACATTAACCGCGCCCATTTTCGACAGCACATTTCGGCGCTGAGCTTCCACGGTCCGCGGCGACGTGCCCAGGATCTCGGCGATCCTGCGGGTCGGCTCGCCTAACAGCAGATGGGACAGCACCTCCTGTTCCCTCGGCGTCAGGCTGCCGAACCGCTCGTAAACCTGCGCCGTGATCGGCGCGGCGACGCCGGCGGCGATCGACAGCGTCATCGCCTCCCGGACGGCCGCAACCAGCCGCTCGTCGCTCACCGGCCGCATCAGGTAGTCGACCGCGCCCTGGCGCATCAGGGTCACGAGATCGGGTATCGGGATCGCGTGGTCGATGATGATGATCGGTGCCCGACAACCGAGTTCACGAACACCCGCAATGATCTGGAGCCCGAATTTAAGCGGCTGGTCGAGGTCCGCGATCAGGCAGTCGACGGCGGCTTCCTCCACCAGCCTCGCCAGCAATTCGTCCAGGGTCGCGTGCTCCGCCACGGCCAGCCCGGCGCGAGCCAGGACAGCCGCTGTGTCGGCGCGCCGGTCCGGATAGGCATCGAGGAGATGGATCATGCGCGACCCTTTCACGCCTGGGCCCTGAGCGATACCGTCATGGCAGCCTCCGGCGTCCACCGGGGGCTCAGTCCGCCGCGCCGCCGCGGCTTTCCAGAGCGAAGCGATGGGCGAGCCGTTCGTTGATCCGGGGGCTGACGAATGGGCTAATGTCGCCGCCCAATCGACCGATTTCCTTGACGAAGCGGGATGAGATGAACTGGTTGCGATCCGACGCCATCAGGAACACGGTCTCGATGCGAGGCTCGATCTTCGCGTTCATGCCGGCCATCTGGAACTCGTACTCGAAATCGGAGACCGCGCGGAGACCGCGGATGATCATCTTGACGCCGTTCTGATGCGCAAAGTGCATCAGCAGGTTGTCGAACGCCTTCACCTCGATCCGGCTGCCCCGGTCGTTGAGCGGCGCCACCTCGGCGCGGACCAGTTCGACGCGCTCCCCGGTGGAGAACAGCGGACCCTTCCCGGCGTTGCGGGCAACCGCCACGATCAGCCGGTCGACCAGCTTCGCCGCACGGACGATGATGTCCATATGGCCGTTGGTAATGGGATCGAACGTGCCCGGATAGAGCCCGATCGTCTCCTGGTGCTGGGAACCGCCGTCCATGCGCCTCGCTCTCCCGCGGTCGCGGCGGCCGCCCCCAGCCCGCCGCTGACCTGTCCTCGCCTGACCGGTCAGGCCGTTTCGTCACCGCCATCGACCGCCGGCCCCGCCTCGCCGTCGTCGGTTCCACGCTCCGGGTCCTGCGCCTCGGCGACTTCGGCCACCTGCTCCTCGTCCTCCTCTGTCGGTACGGCGGCGACCGACACCACGCGCTCGCCGTCGCCGACGCGGAACACGGTGACGCCCATGGTCTTGCGCGCCGCGATCCGCACTTCGCCGACGCCGCAGCGCATCAGCTGCCCGCGATCGGTCACCAGGACGATCTGGGCATTCAGGTCGACCGGGAAACAGGCGGCGATCGCCTGGTTTCGGTCGCCCATCTCCATGGTCCAGATGCCCTTGCCGCCTCGATTGGTCACTCGATAGCCGTAGGCGGAGCTCAATTTGCCGAAGCCCTGTTCGCTGATCGTCAGGATGAACTCCTCCGCCGCCTCCAGTTCGGCATAGCGCTCCGGCAGGAGCTCGACCTCCGGCACGTCGACCTGGTCGGCGCCGTCGGTCTCCTCCCCCTCCGCGCGGCGGGCGGCATTGGCGGCCTTGAGGTAGGCCTGCCGTTGCGCCTGGTCGGCGTCCAGGTGGTGCAGCACGCTCATCGATATCACCCGGTCCTTCCTGCCGAGGCGGATGCCGCGGACGCCGGTCGACGTGCGGCCTGAGAAGACCCGCACGTCGCCCACCGGGAATCGGATGCACATGCCCTTGTGCGTCGCCAGCAGGACGTCCTGGTCCTCCGAACACACCTTGACGGAGATCAGCCGGTCGCCCTCGTCCAGCTTCATCGCGATCTTGCCGTTGCGGTTGATCGTGGTGAAGTCGCTGAGCCTGTTGCGCCGGACGTTGCCGCTCTCGGTCGCGAACATGAGGTTGAGGTCGACCCAGACCTCCTCGTCCTCGGGCAGCGCCAGGACGGCGGTTATGGTCTCCCCCTCCTCAAGCGGCAGCAGGTTGACCAGCGCCTTGCCGCGGGCCTGGGGCGTACCGACCGGAAGCCGCCAGACCTTCATCTTGTAGGCGATGCCGCGCGAGGAGAAGAACAGGACGGGCGTGTGGGTCGACGCGATGAACATCTCCGAAACGAAGTCCTCGTCCCGGGTCTGCATCCCCGACCGGCCCTTGCCGCCGCGCCGCTGCGAGCGATAGGCGCTGAGCGGCACCCGCTTGATGTAGCCGCGGTGGCTGACCGTGACGACCACGTCCTCGCGCTGGATCAGATCCTCGATGTCGGTCTCGAACTCGGAGTCCTCGATCTGCGTCTTGCGCGGCGTGGCGAAGCGCTCCTTGATCTCGACCAGCTCGTCGCGAAGGATTCCCAACAGCTTGTCGCGGCTGGCCAGGATCTCGAGGTAATCCTTGATCTTGCCGACCAGCTCCTCGAGGTCCTTGGCGATCTTGTCGCGCTCCAGCCCGGTCAGGCGGTGCAGGCGAAGGTCCAGGATCGCCTTGGCCTGGGCTTCCGACAGCCGATAGGTGCCGTCCTCCAGCAGCGGCCGGTCGGGCTCGTCGACCAGGCCGATCAGCGGTCCGATGTCACGCGCCGGCCAGGCCTTGGCCATCAACCCCTCGCGCGCCGCCTGGGGGTCGGGCGCGTTGCGGATCAGGGCGATCACTTCGTCGATGTTGGCAACGGCGACCGCCAGGCCAATCAAGGTGTGGGCACGGTCCCGGGCGCGGGCCAGTTCGTACTTGGTCCGCCGGGTGATCACTTCCTCGCGAAACTTGAGGAAGGCGTCGATCACCTGGCGCAGGTCGAGCAGCTGCGGCCGGCCGCCGTCGAGCGCCAGCATGTTGACGCCGAACGAGGTCTGGAGCGGCGTATACCGGTAGAGCTGGTTCAGCACGACATCGGCCACCGCGTCGCGCTTGAGCTCGATCACCACCCGCACGCCGTCGCGGTCGCTCTCGTCGCGCAGGTCGGAGATGCCTTCGACCGTCTTCTCCTGCACGACCTCGGCGATCCGCTCCATCAGCCGGGACTTGTTGGTCTGGTAGGGGACCTCCGTGACGACGATCTGCTCGCGGTCCTTGCCGCGCTCCTCGATATGCGTCTTTGCGCGCATGACGACGGAGCCGCGTCCGGTGGTCATCGCGGAGCGGATGCCCATCCGGCCGAGAATGATGGCGCCAGTCGGGAAATCCGGCCCCGGCACATGCTCCAGCAGTTCCTCGACGGTGATCTCCGGCCGGTCGATCACGGCGCAGCAGGCGTCGATCACCTCGCCCAGATTATGGGTCGGGATGTTGGTCGCCATGCCGACCGCGATGCCGCCCGCGCCGTTGACCAGCAGGTTCGGGAATCGCGCCGGCAGGACCACCGGCTCCCAGGTCGACTCGTCGTAGTTCGCCTGGTAGTCGACCGTGTCCTTGTCGATGTCCTCCAGCAGGGCCTCGGCGCCCTTCGACAGGCGGGCCTCCGTGTACCGCATCGCCGCCGGGGGATCGCCGTCCATCGAGCCGAAATTGCCCTGGCCGTCGATCAGCTTCAGCCGCATCGAGAAGTCCTGCGCCATGCGCACCATGGCATCGTAGATCGCCTGGTCGCCGTGCGGGTGGTACTTGCCCATCACGTCGCCGACGATGCGCGCCGACTTCTTGAACGGCTTGGTCGAGTCGTAGCCGTTCTCCTTCATGGCGTACAGGATGCGCCTGTGCACCGGCTTCAACCCGTCGCGCACGTCGGGCAGGGCGCGGCTGACGATCACGCTCATCGCGTAATCGAGGTAGGAGCGCTTCATCTCCTCCTCGAGGGCGACGGGGGCGATGTCGCGGTCTTCTCTGCTGCTGTCGGTCAAGGAAGTTAACCGCTTTCAGGAACGGGAATCGCGGGACCGCGGCGGGCGGCCCGGAGCGCGGGGCCGGAGACGACTCGTCGGCCGTCACCGTCCCGTCGGACGGGCCGAGACCGTAGCATGTTCCGCATGTGCGAACAATGTGGGCACGCCGGTCGCCCTTCGCCAGGAATCCCGCTTCAGCGGCCGGTCGCCGGGGTCGCCGCGCGGACGGTTTCGGCGCGGCGACGGTCGGCACGGGCAAGCAGCTGGAACCGCGTTGTCAGCAGCACGGCGGAGATCACGCTCGCCACCAGGATGCCCTCGATCAGCCCCGGAGCGCCTCGGCCGAGCGGGAACGCCAGCAGCCATGCGGCGGGGACCATCACGCCGAAATAGCTGACGGCGTGGCTGAGCGTGGGAACCCAGGCGTCCCCGCGGCCCCGCAGCGCGTTCGCCATGACCGCCTGGCCGCCGTCGACCAGCAGGATCCAGGCGACGAAGGCGATCATCGGCGCCGCCATCGCGATCAGCATCGGGTCGGTCGTATAGGCGGTGGCGACCGCGTCGGCCCCGACCAGGAGGGCAAGGCCGATCGCCGCCATGATCACGCTGTTGAGTCCGAGTCCGGTCCAGCCGGCCAGCGCCGTGCCGCGCGCATCTCGCCGGCCATGGGCGGTCCCGACCCGTACCGCGGTGGCCGAGGCAAGCCCCAGCGCCACCATGAACGCGATGGCGATGACGTTGAGCGTGATGGCCGTCGCCGCCAGCGCCAGCGCACCCAGCCAGCCGGCAAACACCTGCATCACGGCGAAGGCCGTCGATTCCATGCCGATCGACACCGCCGTCGCATAGCCGATCCGCCGCTGCTCGGCCCAGGCGCGCCATCCGCCGATCGGCCGCATCCGCACCGCGAACCTGTCCCGGCCGGCCATGTGCCAGACATACGCGATGAGCAGGATCGCGCCGGCCCAGCGCACGGCCGTCGTCGCCCAGGCGGAACCGACCGCGCCCATCGCCGGCACGCCCAGATTGCCGTAGACCAGGACCCAGTTGAGCGCCACGTTGAGCAGGTTGGCGACCAGCATCGTCAGCATTGCCGGAACCGGCCGGCCGACGCCCTCCAGGAAGAACGAGGTGGCGACGAACAGCTTCAGCCCGGGAATGCCCCAGCCGATGGCGGCCATCACCTCGCCGCCGCCGGCCGAAAGCTCGGGCGTCTGGCCGGTCAGGCGGAGGATCGTCTCCCCGGCCTGGCAGATCGCCAGCCCGGCGAGGCCGATGCCGGCCGCGTAGGGCAGCGCCCGCCGCCAGGCCGCGCCCGCCTCCTCGGGCCGGCCGCGGCCGATCGCCGAGGCGGCGCCGACCAGGGTGCCGAGCAGCAGGCCGTAGGCGATCACCACCAGAACCGTCGACGGGGCCAGCCCGATCGATTGGTAGGCCAGCTCCTCGACGGCGAAGCGGCCGACCATGACGGTGTCGACCAGCGCCAGCGTCATGATGCCGGCGCGGGAGACGATCACCGGCAGGGCCAGCCGCGTCAGCTCCACGACATGGCCGCGCAGCCCCTGCCCGCCCGCGGGGTCGTCCCGCGCGGCGGGGGCGGACTCGGCGGCCGGAGCGGGAGGGCGTGGCGTCATGGCGGTGGGATCGGCGTCGGGCCTGAGGATGGGGCTGGGAACGGTGGCGGTCCGGAGGATCGGACTCTGCCACCCGATTTCGCGGTAAGAGCGTCCCCGCCCGCGCCGGGAGAATCAAGCGTTGAGGACGAGTGTCTGCCACGCCACCATGCTTGCCCAGGCCAGCCATGCGAGATACGGCACCAGCAGCACCCCCGCCAACCGGTCGCGGCGCCAGAACAGGATCGCGGTGGCCAGCGCCAGGGCGTCGACCACGAGGATCCACACCGCGCCTCCGACGAGGCTCTGCAGCCCGAAGAACACCGGCGTCCAGGCGAGGTTGGCTGCGAACTGCACCGCGAACAGCGTGAGAGGGAATGCGCCGTCCCGCCATCCGGTCACGCGCCAGAGGCGCCACGCGGCGATGCCCATCAAGATGTAGATCAGTGTCCAGGCGACCGGGAACACCCAGTCGGGTGGCGTGGTCGCCGGCTTGTCCAGGGTCACGTACCAGCTGCTGTCGCCGGTCTCGGTCGCCGACCCGGCCAGCAGCCCGAATCCGAGGGTGGCCGCGACGAACGGCACGAGCGCCAGCCATGGCCGGCCGGCAATCACCCGGGCGGCGAAGCCGGTTCGGGCATCGGTGGTTCCGGACATGGCTCGGGCCTCCGGCCGTAGGGGGCGATGGTGCTTCCCTGCGCAGATGGCGCGCGAACCGGCGGGGTCAATCGCTCCCATCGCTCGCTGCGGCACTGTCCGCTTCATTCCGGCCGCGGGCCGGCGTAGGGTCGCGCCAACCGCGCCCCGGCGACCGGCCGCCCCTGCGCGTCGCCTGTGCGTTCCGCCCTGCCTCTTCCGGAGCTCCGTCCGCCGATGAGCGATCGTCACACCTACGCCAGCTATCTCAGGATCGAGGAACTGCTCGACTGCCAGCAGATGCAGAGCAGCTCCCACGACGAGATGCTGTTCATCGTCATCCACCAGGTCAACGAGCTGTGGTTCAAGCTCATCCTGCACGAGATGCATGGCGCCATGGCGGCCCTCGATCGCGGTCAGGCGCTGACCGCCTACAAGATGCTGGAGCGGGTCGCCAAGATCGAGGCGACCATGGTCACCAGCTGGGACGTGCTCCAGACCCTGACCCCCGACAAGTACCAGGAATTCCGGCCGATCGTCGGCCGCGAGGGCGGCTCGGGCTTCCAGTCGCTGCAGTATCGGGCGCTGGAGTTCCTGCTGGGGGTCAAGCACCGCCACCGCACCTTCAGGGCGGCAGACGGCGGCACCGCCTCGGTCGACGTGATCGATGTCCACAAGGGCGCGGGCGCCGAGCACCGCAAGACGCTCGACCAGCTGTGGCGCGGCCCCGGGCTCTACGATGCGGTGCGCCGTCTGCTGGCCCAGCGCTTTCCGGATCTCGGCATCTCGCCGGATCGCGACTTCGCCCAACCCTACGAGCGCGACCCGCAGGTGCTGGCGGCCTGGCAGCAGGTCTACCAGGCCCCCGACGACTGGATGGACCTCTACCTGCTGGGGGAGAAGCTGGTCGACGTGGAGGACTACTTCCGGCGCTGGCGGTTCCGGCACCTGACCACGGTCTCGCGGATCATCGGCTTCAACCCCGGGACCGGCGGCTCCGCCGGCGTTCGCTACCTCCAGGAGGTCGCCAACGAGGGCATGGAGCGACCCCTGTTCCCGGAGCTCTGGGAGATCCGCAACTGGCTGTTCCGGTAGCCGGCCGCCGCGCGGGACTTGCAGCGCGGGTCGCGGCGCCGTACTTCACGGTGCGTGCCCCTGATGGATCCGACAGACCCGCCGCCGACCGATCTCGGACCGGACGGCCAGCCGGAAGCCGAGCAGGCCGCCGTCGCGCCGGAAGGCCGCGCCGGCCGCAGCCTGCTGCGGGCCAGGTTGATTCGGCTCGCGCTGGTCGCGGGGCTGGGGGCAGGAGCCGTGGCCGGCTGGAGCCTCAGCCCGGCATCGGAGATCGCCGACATGGACGCGGCGCTCGATTGGGCGCACAGCTGGCGGGCGAGCCCGCTCGCCCCGCTCTACGTGATCCTGGCTTTCGTCGTGGGCGGCCTCTTGGTGGTGCCGGTGACGCTGCTGGTCGCGGTGACCGGCATCCTGTTCGGCGCGGTGATGGGCTTTCCGATCGCGATGATCGGTGCCCTGAGCAGCGCGCTCGTGCTCTACGGCCTGGGCGACTGGCTGGGCGGCGACCTGGTCCGGCGCTTCGCCGGCCAGCGCGTCGGCGCGATCAGCCGGGCCTTCGGGCGACGGGGCATCCTGACCGTCGCGCTGATCCGGCAGATCCCGATCGCCCCCTTCTCGCTGGTCAACCTGGTCGCCGGCGCCAGCCACATTCGGCTGCGCGACTACATGATCGGCACGTTCGTCGGCCTCGCCCCCGGCTTCCTCGCGATCACGGCGTTCGGAACGACGATCGAGAGCACGTTGCGCGACCCGTCGATCGAAAGCGTCGCCCTTCTCGCCGCCGGCGGCGCCGCGGTGGTGCTGGCCGGCTGGGGCACCCACTGGGCGATCGTCCGGCTGCGGCGGCGGGCGCGGTGACCGCGGGGCGGCCCTCCCACGGCGCCGGTTCGCCGCTGCGGGTCGTCACCTGGAACATCCACGGCGCGGTCGGCACCGACCGCCGCTACGACCCGGACCGGATCGCCGAAGTCCTGGTCCGGCTCGACGCCGACATCGTCGGCCTGCAGGAGGTCGACACCCGTCGGCCCGATCCCGACGACGGCGTCGACAAGCTGTCCTATATCGCCCGTCAGGCCGGCTACCGCGCGATCCCGGGGCCGAACATCGTCGAGCATCGCGGCCACTACGGCAATGCGGTCCTGACTCGGCTACCGGTCCTGCGGGAAGACCGGGTCGACCTCGCGGTGCCGAACCGGGAGCCCCGGGGCGCGCTCGACGTCGAGGTCGTCGGGCCGCAGGGGCCCCTGCGGGTGATCGTCACCCATCTCGGCCTCAAGGGGCTGGAGCGGCATGCCCAGGTCGACCGCCTGATCGCCGCCATCGGCCCGCGGCCGGTCGCGTTCGAACCGACCCTGCTGCTCGGCGACTTCAACGAATGGCCGCTGGGCGGCGGGGCGCGCCTGCGCCGCCTCCTGCATCGGTTCGAGGCGCACTACGTCGTCCGGACCTTCCCGAGCCCCCTGCCCCTGCTGCCGCTCGACCGGATCTACAGCCACCCCAGGCCGGCCTGGGCCGACGCCCACGCGCCGCATACGGCATTGACCCGCCGGGCCTCGGACCACCTTCCGCTGGTCGTCGATCTGGCCTGGGCGGAGGACGGGGAGAGCGAATGAGCGGCCGCGGTGCCCAAACGCCGCGACGCAGCGGCCCGACATCCCGGCGCATGTCCCGTTAGGACTCCGGAAAGAACCTCCTGAGATAGTGGGTCTATGGCAGTGATTCTCGGAAAGGGTGCGGCATGGGGACGGCGAGGCAGGCGGAGCGAGGCGGCATGCCCACCATCCTCGCCGGACCGCCGGCGTCGGATCGCCTGGGGTCGACCGCGTCGACCGGTGCCGCGCGACCGGTGGCCAACGACAGCGCGGCGGGTGCCGCAGGCCCGGCCATCGCCCCGACGCGGGACCGTGCTGCGGGTGGCGATCCCGCACCGCCGGACGCGCGCGACGACGGCGACGGGCTCGACGACCTGGCCGGGCGGCCGACGCTTGCCGCGGTGCACCGGCACTGGCTTGCCCAGCACCGGGACGGCCGACCGCCGAGCCGGCGGGAACTGGAGCCGGCGGGCATGGCGGCGGCGCTGCCCAATGTGCTGCTCGCGGACCGGCTGGAGGACGCGGACGGGCCGATCCTGCGGTTCCGCCTGGTCGGCACGGGCATCAACGCCGCCTACGGCATGGGCGAACTGACCCGGCGGACCAGCCGCCAGACGGTGGCGCCCCGCGACCACGACCGCATCATGGCCGATGTCGAGCGGGTGCTGGCGACCGGCCGCCCCAACCTGCGCCACCGTCAGGTCCGGCGGTTCACGGACGGCGTGCCGATGGTCTATTGCCGCCTGGTCCTGCCACTCACCCCGATCGACGGCGAGTTGCCCTGCCTCCTGATCGCCGTCGACACCATGGCGGCCCGTCGGGAAAGGCGACCTGGATCGAGCCCCTGACGCCAGCGCCTCAGGCGCACACGGGTGGGCCGATCCGCCACGGGAGTGCCCTCGGAACCGCCTATGCCGGACCCAGGAACGCGGATCCTGCCCCGAGCAACGGGCGCCATCTCGGCACGGACCTTCCCGCGGCCACGCGTCGTCCAAAGAGGTCCCCGCCTTCGCGGCGGATGGCTTCAATGAATTGATCTTCAAGGCAAAAAAGAATTCCGGGTGATGGCCCGCGCAGCCGGGGCAACCTCTGCGCCAGGGCCGCGCCGGTTCAGAACGGGATGTCGTCGTCCAGGTCGTCGCTCGGCCCGGGGGCGGGACCGCCGCCGCCGCCGCCGCCATAGCCGCCCCCTCCGCCATAGCCGCCGCGGCCGCCCGGACCACCGCCGCCATGTTCGGGCCCGCCGCCATAGTCGGGGCCGCTGTCGCCGAAGCCGCCGCCCCCGCCGCCGCCGCCGCCTTCGCCGCGGCCGTCGAGCAGCGTCAGCTCACCCCGGTAGGGACGCAGCACGATCTCGGTCGTGAAGCGGTCCTGGCCGTTCTGGTCCTGCCACTTCCGGGTCTCCAGTTGGCCCTCGAGATAGACCTTGGAGCCCTTGCGCAGGTAGCGCTCCGCGATGTTCACCAGCGGTTCGGAGAAGATCGCGACGCGGTGCCATTCCGTCCGCTCCCGCTGCTCCCCGGACTGGCGGTCCTTCCACCGCTCCGACGTGGCGACCGCAAGGTTGCAGACCTTGCCGCCATTCTGGAACGTGCGGACCTCGGGATCGCGGCCGAGATTGCCGACGATGATGACCTTGTTGACGCTGCCTGCCATGGACGGGTTCGCTCGTATTGACGGGGATCTGGGGCGCTTTCGGCCGACAAACCCTACACCCCGATGCGCCGGCCGCAAAGCCCCGGCGGCTGCATTCTGCCGCGAGTGAACGGGGCCGCCGCGGCGTTGCGGTATCCGGGCCGCCGGGGGTCGCCTTCCGCCGGTTGGTGCCCCATATTGCAGCCTTGGCCTTAGGGCGAGCAAGCGGTATTGTTCACACCTTGTTCTCCCCGCCCCGTCGCCCGATCGACGACCCCGGTCCGACCGTCCGTCTTCCTTCCCACTCGGTGATCCGATGCTCACATCCATCAGCGTGCGCGGCGCGCGCGAGCACAATCTGAAGAACGTCGACGTCGACATCCCGCGCGACCAGCTGGTGGTGATCACCGGACTGTCCGGGTCAGGCAAGTCGTCGCTGGCGTTCGACACGATCTATGCCGAGGGCCAGCGCCGGTATGTCGAGAGCCTGTCGGCCTATGCCCGGCAGTTCCTGGAGCTGATGGAGAAGCCGGACGTCGATTCGATCGAGGGCCTGTCGCCGGCGATCTCGATCGAGCAGAAGACGACCAGCCGCAATCCCCGCTCCACGGTCGGCACGGTCACCGAGATCTACGACTACATGCGCCTGCTCTGGGCCCGGATCGGCGTGCCCTATTCCCCCGCCACCGGCCTGCCGATCGAAAGCCAGACGGTCAGCCAGATGGTCGACCGGGTGATGGCGATGGGGGAAGGCACCCGGCTCTACCTGCTGGCGCCGGTCGTGCGCGGTCGCAAGGGCGAGTACCGGAAGGAACTGGCCGAGCTGCGCAAGCGCGGCTTCCAGCGGGTCAAGATCGACGGCCAGCTCCACGAGATGGACGAGCTGCCCACCCTCGACAAGAAGCGCAAGCACGACATCGAGGTCGTGGTCGACCGCATCGTCGTGCGCGAGGGCCTGGGCAATCGCCTGGCCGATTCGATCGAGACCGCGCTGGGGCTGGCCGACGACATCTGCATCGCCGAGAATCACGACTCCGGCGAGCGCACGGTGTTCTCGGCCAAGTTCGCCTGCCCCGTCTCCGGCTTCACGATCGACGAGATCGAGCCGCGGCTGTTCAGCTTCAACAATCCGACCGGCGCCTGCCCGGAGTGCGACGGCCTGGGATCGAAGCTGGTGTTCGACCCGATGCTGATCGTCCCGGACGAAGGCAAGGGGCTGCGCCAGGGGGCGATTGCGCCCTGGGCCGGGTCATCGTCACCCTACTACATGCAGACGCTCGACGCCCTGGCGCATCACTACAAGGTCTCGACCGCCACCCCGTGGCGCGACCTGCCGGAGACCGTGCGCGAGGCGATCCTCTTCGGCACCGGGTCGGAGAAGGTGACCTTCACCTACGACGACGGGCTGCGCAGCTACGACACCACCAAGACCTTCGAAGGCATCGTCCCGAACATGGACCGGCGCTGGCGCGAGACCGACAGCGCCTGGGTCCGGGAGGAGCTGGGCAAGTACCAGAACCCGATGCCCTGCGAGGCCTGCGGCGGCAAGCGGCTGAAGCCGGAGGCGCTGGCGGTCAAGGTGGAGGGCGTCGACATCTCCGACGCCGCCGAGATGTCGATCGGCAGGGCCGAGGCCTGGTTCGGCGCGCTGGACGTCGCGCTCTCGACCAAGGACCGGGAGATCGCCTCCCGCATCCTCAAGGAGATCAACGAGCGGCTGGGGTTCCTGACCTCCGTGGGCCTCGACTATCTGACGCTCAGCCGCGGGTCGGGATCCCTCTCGGGCGGCGAGAGCCAGCGCATCCGCTTGGCCAGCCAGATCGGCAGCGGGCTGACCGGCGTGCTCTACGTGCTCGACGAGCCGTCGATCGGGCTGCACCAGCGCGACAACGCCCGGCTGCTGGCGACGCTCAAGCGGCTGCGCAACCTCGGCAACACGGTGGTGGTGGTCGAGCATGACGAGGACGCGATCCTGGAAGCCGACCACGTCATCGACATGGGCCCCGGCGCCGGCATCCACGGCGGCACGGTGGTGGCCCAGGGCACCCCCGCCGAGGTGCAGCAGAACCCGGCCAGCCTGACCGGCAAGTACCTGACCGGGCTCGAGCAGATCGCCGTGCCCAAGACCCGCCGGCGCGGCGCCAAGGGCAAGCGGCTCAAGCTGATCGGCGCGTGCGGCAACAACCTCAAGTCGGTGACGGCGGAGATCCCGCTCGGCACGTTCACCTGCGTCACCGGCGTCTCCGGCGGCGGCAAGTCCACGCTGATTGTCGAGACGCTCTACAAGGCGCTGGCCCGGCAGCTGATGGGCGCGCGCGAGCACCCCGCGCCGCACGACCGGATCGAGGGCGTCGAATATCTCGACAAGATCATCGACATCGACCAGTCGCCGATCGGCCGCACGCCCCGCTCGAACCCGGCCACCTATACCGGCGCGTTCACGCCGATCCGGGACTGGTTCGCCCAGTTGCCGGAGGCGAAGGCCCGCGGCTACGGCCCCGGTCGGTTCAGCTTCAACGTCAAGGGCGGCCGCTGCGAGGCGTGCCAGGGCGACGGCGTGATCAAGATCGAGATGCACTTCCTGCCGGACGTCTACGTCACCTGCGACGTCTGCCACGGCAAGCGCTACAATCGCGAAACGCTCGAGATCACCTATCGCGACAAGTCGATCGCAGACGTCCTGGACATGACGGTCGAGGAAGGCGCGGCGTTCTTCAAGGCGGTGCCGGCGATTCGCGACAAGCTGGAGACCCTGTCGCGGGTGGGCCTCGACTATATCAAGATCGGCCAGCCGGCGACGACGCTCTCCGGCGGCGAGGCGCAGCGGGTCAAGCTGTCCAAGGAACTGTCGCGGCGGGCGACCGGTCGCACGCTCTACATCCTCGACGAACCGACGACCGGGCTGCACTTCCACGACGTCCGCCAGCTTCTGGAGGTGCTGCACGCGCTGGTCGAGCAGGGCAACACGGTGCTGGTGATCGAGCACAACCTGGAGGTCATCAAGACCGCCGACTGGATCATCGACCTGGGTCCCGAGGGCGGCGACGGCGGCGGGGAGATCGTCGCTGCGGGCGCGCCGGAGGCGGTCGCGGAAGAACCCCGCAGCTACACCGGCCATTACCTGGGCCCCCATCTGCGCCGGGCCGACAGCCGCAAACGCGCCTGACGCACCGCCCGCCGGTCCCGCTCACCGTTCGGTTGCCGTCGCGGCCGACCCACGCTATCGGTGACTCTCCGAACGGCACGGCAGGACGGCAGCCATGGCACGGATAGACGAGCGGTTCAACGAGGCGCGACGCGCGGTGGCTCGGCTCGCCGCGCTGCCTGAACCGGAGGGGTCGACGGCCGCCGGACCGGACGACCCCGACGGCGTCGCGTCCGATGCCCGGCTGCTGCGCTTTGCGGTGGCGTTCGAGGCGGTGTGGTTCGCCGCCCGCCAGTTGATGCTGGATCGCTACGGCCCCATCCAGGGCACGGCCGACGGCACCGTCCGGGCCTGCGGCGATGTCGGACTGCTGTCGCAGGAGCAGGTGGCACGGCTGCGCGCCACGGCGGTGTTCCATTCCGACCTGATGGGACGCTGCCGGCGGGAGGGCACCTCGGCCCCGGCCGCCGAGATCGAGCCCCATGCCGAGGCCGTGGCGGGGTGGCTGGCGGCGATCGAGGGAGCGGCGGCCTCCCGATCCGGGCCGGAGGCGGTCCCGTGAGCACGCCGCATCGGGCCGAGTGCCTGCCGGCCATCTTCGGATTTCTGGAGCGGATCGGCCTTCAGGTCCTCCGGGCGCCCGTCGGCGAGGCGCCGTTCCTGCCGGGCATCCGCATCGACCGCGGCACGCTGGTGGTCGAACCGGAGGCGCTGACCGCGTCGGGCGACCTGCTGCACGAGGCGGGCCATCTCGCCTGCGCGCCGGCCGAGATCCGGCCACGGCTGGACGGAAACGTGAAGGCCTCGCTCGACGGGCTGCGGGAGGCGGCGCCGGACGGCCCGGTCGCCGAGTTGCCGAATGACGCGAGGCGCCTCGCCTGCATCCTGCAAGGCGACGAGCCGATGGCGGTCGCCTGGTCGGCATCGGCCCTGATCGAGCTGGGGCTGCCGGTCGACAGCGTGTTCTATCCCGGCAGCTATGGCAGCCCCGAGGGCGTGGTTCCGGTCGCCCTGCTCCAGCAGCTCGAGATGGGGCTGCACCCGGGCATACCCTGGCTCGCGCTGGCCGGAATGACCGACCTGCCGCCGCGCTTCGCAGGAGACCCGGTTCCGCCGGTGCCCTGGCCGCGGATGCGCCGCTGGGTCCAGAACTGACCCGCCCGGCATCCTCGGCGGAACGCCGCTGGCGCCGGATCGGAACGGAGCCCGGCGACGGCCCTGCCGGCGATCTAGCCTCGATCGAGAGGCGGGTCGCCGCCTGACCGGACGGTCCTCGGCGCCGGCGCGGCCGGGTCAGTTTCCACAGTCGGCGGTGTCGGTGCCGGCCGCGCAGAGGCCGGTGCCTTGCGGCTCGTCGCACTCCCCGTCGAACGCCCAGGTGCAGCTGTTCGCGCCGGTCGCCGCGCCGCCGCCGGCCTGGCAGTCGGCAGTGTCGGTGCCGGCGGCGCACAGGCCGGTGCCCTGCGGCTCGTCGCATTCGCCGTCGAACGCCCAGGTGCAGCTGTTCTCGCCGCCCTGCGCGCCGCCGCCGGCCTGGCAGTCGGCGGTGTCGGTGCCGGCCGCACAGAGGCCGGTGCCCTGCGGCTCGTCGCATTCGCCGTCGAACGCCCAGGTGCAGCTGTTCTCGCCGCCCTGCGCGCCGCCGCCGCCGGGCTGGCAGTCGGCGGTGTCGGTGCCGGCCGCACAGAGGCCGGTGCCCTGCGGCTCGTCGCATTCGCCATCGAACGCCCAGGTGCAGCTGTTGGCACCGTCGGCCCCGCCCGTGACGCCGCCGCCGGTCTGGCAGTCGGCGGTGTCGGTGCCGGCGGCGCAGAGGCCGGTGCCCTGCGGCTCGTCGCATTCGCCGTCGAACGCCCAGGTGCAGCTGTTCTCGCCGGCCTGTTCGCCGCCGCCGCCGGCCTGGCAGTCGGCCGTATCGGTGCCGGCGTCGCAGAGGCCGGTACCCTGCGGTTCGTCGCACTCCCCGTCGAACGCCCAGGCGCAGCTGTTGGGCCCCTCGCCCGTCCCGGTCTGCCCCCCTTGGGCCTGACCCTGGCCACCGCTGCTGCCGCAGTCCGACGTGTCGGTGCCGGGCGCGCATAGAGTGGGTTCGTCGCACTGGCCGTCATTGGCCCAGAGGCAACTGTCCGCCCCCGCGGCGTCCACGCCGCAATCGGTGGCGTCCGTCCCCGCCGGGCAAATTCCGGTGCCGATGTCCGGCTCGTCGCACTCACCGTCGAGCGCGAAAGGACAGCTGTCGTTCTGGGCGGCGGCGGGCCCGGACATGAGGACCGCGGCGCCCGCGACCAGTGCGGCGCCCGTGATGACGGCGGCACCCGACTTCCGGGCGGCAACGAGGACGGGCCAGACGCGCATGCGGTTCTTCCCCCGGGACAGCAGTATCTCCATTCGAGCGTATCGGATTCGCCGCCCGGCGGCCACAATTCCCTCGTCGACGTCGGGTCAGAGCTCTCGCTTCACCTGGCCGTAGGCAAGGAGGGTAAACAGGACGGTGCCCCCGATCACGTTGCCGAAGAAGACCGGCACCAGGAATCCGAAGACCACCGATCCAGGCGACATTTCGCCTGCCTGCAGCAGCAGGAACGCCTCCGCCGACCCCGCCACCACATGGGTCATGCTGCCGAGACCGATCAGATAGGTCATCATCACGACCACATAGAAGGCCGCTGATTCGGCGCTCGGGATCATCCAGACCATGACCGCGACCAGGAATCCGGCGGGAATGCCGTAGAGCAGCATTTCCCTTGGCGTCTTGTCCATCGCCTCCCGCGACAGGTTCAGGAACGCCCCCAGGTGCTCCGCCGGGAACAGGCCGCCCCACGTCGTCGCGGCCGAGAAGACGAGCGCCCCGACCAGATTGGCAACCAGGACCACGACCCACAACCGCATCATGACCCCGAGATTGTGCAGATTCGGCCGGTCGATGACCGGCAGCACGGCGGTGATCGTGTTCTCGGTGAACAGCTGAAGCCGCCCCAGCACGGCGACGATGAAACCGACGCTGTAGCCAAAGCTGGAGACCAGAGGCCGCCAGGGCTCGTCGGGGAGATAGTGCTCGAGCAGACCCTTTGAGACCACGGACAGACAGATGGCGAGGCCGGCCGCAAGGCCGGACCACCATAGCGACAGCAGAGGCCGCGCCAGTTCCTCCTCGCCCTCGTTCCGTACCACCTGGTAGACCACGGGCGCGCGCAGGCGCAGGTGGCTCTGGACGTCCTGGATTTCTTTGCCGCTCAGCCCGCTGGTCGACTCCTGGGGCTCGATCTTCTCTCTGCTCATTCCTGCACCGGGGGAAACGGGGGAGGTCACCCCGTCACCTTGGACCGGTCGAAGGGATTGCAAAGGTGCGCCGGTTCGGAACGGGAGCGGCCCGGTGACCGCCCCCGGCCCCGAATCTCGGGTCAGCTGCCGCTCGCGGCCATCATCTCGGCCATGTCCTCGGCGAAGTCGGCCAACGCCTCTTCCGCGGTGCGCTGCTGGAGCACGATCGCCTCCCAGACCGACGGCTCGAGCGCCCGGATCTCCGGCATCGCCGGCGGGCGCGCCCGGGCGAACGCGACGTCCAGCTGCTCGATGGCGACGCGGTATTCCGGTCGTGCCGCGAGGTAATCCGCCGCCGTCGGCTCCTCGACCGTGGAGTGGAGGATCGGCAGGTAGCCGGTCACGGTGAACATCACGGCGTTGGCCTCGGGCGTCATCACGAAGCGCAGGAACTCCCACGCGCCGTCCTTCTGCTCCGGCTCGGCCGCCGCCATGATGCCGAGCGCCGCCCCGCCGATCGGCGCGGCGCAGGTCCTCTCGCACGGCAGCGGCGCGACGCCGAGGTCGAACGCCACATCGCCGGCGATGTTCCCCAGCGAGCCGGTCGAGCCGAACATGATGGCGGTCTGGCCGCCGACGAAGGACTGCCGCGCCGCCCGCTCGTCGATCGCGCCGTCCAACTGGGCGACCTCGTGGACGTTGACCCAGTCCGCGGCGAACTGATAGGCGCGCGCCGTCTCCGGCATGCCCATCTGGATCTCATTGGTGGCGCCGTCCATCCAGCCTCCGCCTGCCTGGTTGGCCATCGCCCACCGCACCCATTGCGGGGGCGCGGCGATGCCCCATTGCGCGACCTCGTCGCCATTGCGGACCGTCAGCGCCTCGGCCGCCGCCAGAAGCTCGTCCCAGGTCGCCGGCGGCGCGTCGGGATCCAGACCCGCCGCCGCGAGGGCGTCGCGGTTGTAGTACATCACCGGGGTCGAGGTGTTGAACGGCAGGACGTAGCTTTCGCCCAGGTAGAGAGCGGCCTCCCGGGCGAAGCCGCGCAGGTCCTCCAGGATCGCCGGCTCGGACTCGAGCCGCGCGTCGAGCGGCTCCAGCGCGCCGGCATCGGCGAACAGGCCGTAGCGCGTGATCTCCAGCTGCGCCAGCGCCGGCACGTCGCCGGCAACCGCGGCTGCCTGCAGGCGCGTGATCATGTCGTCGTAGTCGCCGACGTAGACCGGCTGGATGTCGATGTCGGGATGCTGCTCCTCGAAGCGCTGCTCGAGCGTGAGGATCACTTCCTCGCCGGCCCGGGTCAGCGAGTGCCAGAACGGCACCTCGACCTGAGCCTGGGCCGAGGTGGCGGCGAGCGCGCCGACGGCGGCGGCCGACAGCAACAAGGCCGATCGGAACATGGGTGCTCTCCCTGTCTGGGCGATGGTGGGAGAAGCGACCTACGCCCGTGCTCGTGACTGGTTGATGAGGTTGTCGTGTATATTTTATTTCAACATTTAAGCTTAAAACTTTCGTCATATTGTCGAAATATTGCGGGCGCATATCCGGAGAGCTGTTCCGCCGATGCTCGAGAGCGCCATTCGTGCCGTTCCGCACCCATTCCCGGGCCGCCATCCCCTATCTGTTCGCTGCGCCGGCCCTGCTGGTGCTCGCGGCGTTCATCTATTGGCCGATCGTCTACTCGGTCTGGCTCTCGCTACACGACGTGAACCTGCTGAGCGGCCGGATGCGGTTCGTCGGGCTTGAGAACTATGCCGATCTGGCGCAGTCGGAGGGTTTCCAGCGGTCGGTGGCGATCACCGCGACCTTCGTTGTCGCGAGCGTGCCGCTGCGGCTCGCCCTGGCGCTCTTCCTGGCGCAGCTCCTGGTCAGCGAGCGCCGGACCGCCCGGGTGCTGCGGGGCGTCTTCTTCCTCCCCTACGTTTCCTCGACGGCGGCGATCGCAGTGGTCTGGAGCTGGCTGTTCAGCACCGATCTCGGCCTGATCAACACTGCGATCCGGCTCGTCGGCGGCACGCCGCAGAACTGGCTCTACGACGCCGACACGGCGCTCTTTGCCATCGTCGCGGTCTCGATCTGGAAGCAGCTGGGCTACGACCTCGTTCTGTTCATCGCCGGCCTCCAGGCGATCTCGCCGACGCTCTACGAGGCGGCACGGATCGACGGTGCGGGGCGCTTCCACCAGTTCCGGACGCTGACGCTGCCGCTGCTGACGCCGACCTTGCTGTTCCTGCTGGTGATCTCGGTGATCGACAGCTTCCAGATTTTCACCCTGGTCAACGTGATGACCAGGGGAGGCCCGGCGCTGTCGACCGACGTCGTGGTGATGTTCTTCTACCGCATGGGCTTCGTCCGGCTCGACTACGGCACCGCGTCGGCGGTGGTGGTGATCCTGTTCCTGACCCTGCTGGTCCTGACCCTGCTCAAGTTCGGCGTGCTCGGCCGGAAGGTGAACTATGACCCCTCTTGACCGAACGGTGCCGCAGGTCGCCGCGCCTGCCGCCGGCTGGCGGGCCCGGTCGCTGCCCCGGGTCGACTGGGGGCTCCTGGTGGCCGCGCTGGCGGCGGCGCTGTTCGCCGTGCCGCTGGTCTATGCCGTCTATGTCTCCCTGCTGGATCAGTCGGACCTGATGAGCGCCGATCCCACCTTCTGGCCGCCGGACGTGGGCAACTACCTGGCGGTCTGGGGGGAGCACGCCTTCCCGCGCTACTTCCTCAACTCGATCATCGTCTGCTCGGCGATCACGCTGGGATCGATGACGACCGCGATCATGGCTGCCTACGCCTTCGCCAGGCTCGACTTTCCCGGCCGGAACCTCCTGTTCGGCGCGGTCGTGGCGACCCTGATGGTGCCGTCGCACATCACCCTGATCCCGAACTACCTGACGATCGCCGGCCTTGGTCTGCGCAACACCTATTGGGCGCTGATCCTGCCGTTCCTCGCCTCGGGCTTCGCCACCTTCTTCCTGCGGCAGCACTTCAAGTCGCTGCCGAAGGAGGTCGAGGAGGCGGCCCGCATCGACGGCGCCGGGCGGTGGCGGATTCTCTGGACCGTCGTCGTGCCGATGAGTCGCCCGGCGATCGCCGCGATCGCGGTCTTCGTCTTCCTGACCGAATGGAACAGCTATGTCTGGCCGCTGATCATCACCGATACCGACGACATGCGCACCGTGGAGATCGGCCTCGCCCGCCTGTTCGCCGAGGAGCAGGAGGGCGGCATCAACGACTGGCCGATGATCATCGCCGCCGCGGTCTCGATCCTGGTCCCGCCCGCCGTCGTCTTCGTCTTCGCCGAGCGGCATCTGGTCCGCGGCGTCACCATGGGGAGCCTGCAATGACAGGACCGGCCGCGACGCCGCCTTTTCCGCTGATCGCGTCGCATCGTGGCGGCGCGCGGCTGTGGCCGGAGAACTCCCGCCTGGCCTTCGAGCGCACCGCGGCGCTGCCGGTCGACCTGGTCGAGTTCGACGTCCAGCGCACGCGCGACGGCGTCCTGGTCGTGTTCCACGACGCGCGGCTCGACCGGGTGACTGACGCGACCGGATTCCTGGCCGAGCGCCGTTGGGACGAACTGCGGCAGGTCACGCTGCTCGGCACCGGCGGCGACCGCATCCTGACGCTGGACGAGGTGATCGACATCTTCCGGCCGACCGCCGTCGACCTGCGGCTCGAGATCAAGCCGGGGCCGGACCTCCTGCCGTATCCCGGGATCGAGGCGGAGATCGCGTCGGCCCTGTCAGGGGCCGGCATGCTGGCGCGGACCCAGGTGACCAGCTTCCGACTGGCGTCGATCGAGGCGTTCGCCGCGGCCGCCCCGCCGGGGCGCGGGCTGCTCTGGCTGATCGGGCGGCCGGTCGATCGGCTGATCGGCGACGACGGGCGGCTGTGGGCGCTGGCGCGGGACGCCGGCGCCGATCAGGTCGGGCTGGAGATCGGCGCGCTGACGCCCGAACGGATCGCCTCGGCGCGGGCGGCGGGCCTGGCGCCCGGCAGCTTCGCCACCCACACCGAGTCGGAGATCCGCAAGGCGCACGCCCTGAGCGTCGCCGTCTTCACCACCGACCGGCCGGACCTGGCGCTCCGCCTGCGCGACGGAGGCTGACCGGCCGCCGGACGATCCGCACAGACGGATCAGCTGCCGGTCCCGACCGCCTGCCAGTAGTCTCGGTTGAGCGGGTCGATATACATGTCGTGCCAGGACGCGAGACAGCTGCGGAAGGTGGTCATGCCGGTCCGACCACAGCGGTCGAAGGCATCTCGGGCCAGCGTCACCGCCCCGTCGCCCGCCCCGGCCGCGGTGTCGGACCGCGCCACCGCTGCCTGCCACAGCGCCTCCCGGTCCGCCACGTCGCCAGACCGGTCGTCGGGGATCCCGTTGACCAGGCGGCCGGTCAGCCGCGCGGCATCCGCCCGCTCGCCGGCGGTGTCGACCTTCTGGTCGCCGATCGCGCGCAGCGGTCCGGTGACCAGGTCGATCTCCGCCGCGACGACCGGATCGTCCGCCCGCTCCATGACCGAGGCCGGCACCAGGGAGGCGAGTGGCGACACCACTACCGCGGGAGCGTCCAGCCCCCGTACCGCAAGTTCCTGCCGGTCGACGCGGACGCGGGCCGCCCGATAGCCCCGGACCGAGGTGATGGTCGCGATTTCCGCGGCCGGCAGGCGAACCTCCCGCCCAGCCTCGTCCGTGGCGACCAGGATCAGCCGGTGGATCGAATTGGGTGCGGGCAGATAGGCCGTGCCGTCGACCGGAACCGCCTTCTGCTCCTGCAGGCAGAAGGTCGACACGTCGGCGGCACACCAGCCGTTGCCGCAGGTCATCGGCAGCGTCTCCGCCGAGGCCACGACAGCCAGCATCTGCGGCTCAGCCCGTGCCGGACCAAAGGCGGCGACCATGGCGCCGGCAAGCGCCACTGCGCCGAGAAGCACGCGCCGCATGGCGACATCCTCCCCTTCAAGGTTGTGTAGCTGCCGGATCGTGACAGCCTCCCGGGGATCGGTCAACGGGTTATGGAAAAACCCTCATGCCGGAGCGGATTTCTCCGCGCCGCCGACGGTGCCGTCAGACGTGGAAGTCGAGTCCCCAGTCGCGGTAGCGATCGGGATCGTCGATCCAGTTCTCCCGGACCTTCACGAACAGGGAGAGGTGGACCGGCTGCTCCAGGATCTCCACCAGGTCCTCGCGGGCAGCCGTGCCGATCCGCTTGATCATGCTGCCGCCGCGGCCGAGGACGATCGCCTTCTGGCTGTCGCGCTGGACGTAGATCACCTGGGCGATCCGGACGCTGCCGTCCTCGTGTTCGGTCCACTCCTCGGTTTCGACCGCAACGGAGTACGGCAGCTCCTCGTGCAGGAACAGGAACAGCTTCTCCCGCGTCACTTCGGCGGCCGCGAGCCGCATCGGCATGTCGGACAGCTGGTCCTCCGGGAACAGCCACGGCCCTTCGGGCACGCGCGTCGCCAGCCAGCGCTTCAGGTCGTCCACGCCGTCGCCGCTCAGGGCCGAAATCATGAAGGTTCGCTCGAACGTCATCATGGCGTTGAGCCGGGCCGACAGCTCCAGCAGCCGGTCGCGGCGCATCTGGTCGATCTTGTTGAGCAGCAGCACCGCCGGTCGGCCGGTCTGGGCCAGCTTCTCCACGATCGCGGTGACCTCGGGGCGGACACGGCCGGGCGTGGCGTCGACCAGCAGGCAGACCATGTCGGCGTCGCCCGCTCCCGCCCAGGCCGCGGCGACCATCGAGCGCTCCAGCCGCCGCTTCGGCTCGAAGATGCCGGGGGTGTCGACGAACACCAGCTGGGCATCGCCCTCGATCGCGATGCCGGTGATGCGCGAGCGGGTGGTCTGGACCTTCGGACTGACGATCGCCACCTTGGCGCCGACCATGCGGTTGAGCAATGTCGACTTGCCGGCGTTCGGCGCGCCGACCAGCGCGACGAAGCCGCAGCGCGGGTGCTCCGGCGGGGCGCCGCCGGGATCGGCCGGGTCGCTCATGCCTCGTCCAGCCGGGCCAGCATGGCCTCGGCCGCCAGCTTGGCCGCCTCGCGCTTGGAGGACCCTTCGGCCTCCGCGGGCTCGCAGCCCTGGATGTTGACCCGGACCTCGAAGCGCGGCTGATGGTCCGGTCCGCTGCGCGACACGGTCTCGTAGTGCGGCAGCGGGAGTCCTCGCGCCTGGGCCCATTCCTGCAGGCGGGTCTTCGGATCCTGCGGCGGACGCAGGTCCCGCTTGATCGCCTCCGCCCAGGCGGTGCGGATGAACTTCCGCGCCGCGTCCAGCCCGCCGTCGCTGTAGAGCGCCCCGATCAGCGCCTCGCAGGCATCCGCCAGGATCGCCGAATTGGCGCGGCCGCCGGAGCCTTCCTCGCCGCTCGACAGGATCAGGTACGGACCGAGGTCGATCTCCTCCGCCACACGGGCCAGCGCCTCGCGCCGGACCAGGGCGACGTGGCGCCGCGCGAGCTGGCCCTCGTGCTCGTCGGGGAAGCGCTGCAACAGCCATTCCGCGATCACCAGCGCCAGCACCCGATCGCCCAGGAATTCCAGCCGTTCATAGCCGAACTCGGCGGCCCCCCGGTGCTCCGGGTTGATCGAGGGATGGGTCATCGCCTCGGCCAGCAGCGACTCGTCGGCGAACCGGTGCCCGATCGCCGGGGCCAGCGCCTCCGCGGCCCGCTGGGCCAGATCGCCCGCCGGGCTCATCCGACCCCGTCGAACAGGCGCGACCACCGAATGTGCGTCGGCCATTTCCAGATCTCCCAGAACCGCGCATCCTCCAGACTGAACCAGAGGAACTCCGCCCGCCCGACTAGGTTCTCGGCGGGGATGAAGCCGACCTGGCTCAGGACCCGGCTGTCCTGGCTGGCATCACGGTTGTCGCCCATGGCGAAGTATTGGCCCTCCGGCACCTCGTAGGGCTGGGTGTTGTCGAGAAAGCCGGTGTCGCTCAATTCCAGGATCCGGTGGTCCACGCCGTTCGGCAGGGTCTCGACGTACTGCGCGATCCGGCGCACGTTGCCGAGACGGTCGGTGACCACGAACGGTTCGATCGGATCTCGCTCGACCCTCTCTCCGTTGAGGTGCAGCCGGCCGTCGATCACCTGCACCGTATCGCCCGGCAGGCCGATGATCCGCTTGATGTAGTCGGTCGACGGGTCGCGCGGCAGGCGGAAGACGACGACGTCCCCCCGCTCCGGCTCGCCGCCCAGGATCCGCCCGTCGAACAGCGGCATGCCGAAGGCCAGCGTGTGGTAGCTGTAGCCGTAGCTGAATTTGGAGACGAACAGGTAGTCGCCTTCCAGCAGAGTCGGCATCATCGAGCCCGACGGGATGTTGAACGGTTCGTAGAAGAAGGTGCGCACGACCAGCGCGATCAGGACGGCGTAGACAACCGTCCGGATGGTTTCCCAGAAACTGCCGTCGTTCTTCTTGCTGGCCATGTGGACTGCGCCGATCGTCGAAGGAGGCGAGAGGGGAATGGATGAGCCGCCGTCGGGTGCCGCCGGCGCCGCGCCTGTATCGGCCCAAGCGGCGGGGAAATCAACCCCCGCCCCTGCCGGGCCCCTGAAGGGCAGGCAGCCGGCAGACGCATGCGCGCCCGATGCGATCAGCCGGCCGCCTGCCCCTCCCCGGCCTGGGGCACCGCCTCGATCATCACGATGGCCTGGGCGAGCGGAAAGTCGTCGGTGATGGTCAGGTGGATCAGCGCGGTCATCCCGGGCGGCGTCATCGCGTCGAGCCGCCGGCGGGCGCCTCCGGTCAGCTCGATCGTCGGCTTGCCGGAGGGCAGGTTGACCACGCCCATGTCGCGCCAGAACACGCCGTGTCGCAGCCCCGTCCCCAGCGCCTTCGAGCAGGCCTCCTTGGCGGCGAAGCGCTTGGCGTAGCTCGCGGCGCGAAGACGGCGGCGGTCGGACTTTCGCCGCTCCGTCTCGGTGAAGACACGGGCGGTGAAGCGCTCTCCGTACCGCTCCAGCGTCTTTTCGACGCGCCGGATGTCGATCAGGTCGTTGCCGATGCCGAGGATCATGCCGCCGCCCCGGCGCGCGCCGCCTCCATCGCCGACCGCATCCGGCGAATCGCCTCCGGCAGGCCGATGAACACGGCCTCCCCGATCAGGAAATGGCCGATGTTCAGTTCCACCACCTCGGGGATCGCCGCGACCGGGCCGACGGTGTCGGTGGTCAGGCCGTGGCCGGCGTGGCATTCCAGCCCGACCCGGCCGGCATGGGCGGCCGCATCGGCCAACCGCTTGCGCTCCGCCTCGCGCGCCGGCCCCGGTGCAGACTCGCAATAGGCGCCGGTGTGCAGCTCCACCACCGGGGCACCGAGGGCCACGGCGGCGTCGAGCTGTGCCGGCTCCGGGTCGACGAACAGGGACACCCGCACCCCGGCGGCGCCCAGGCGCTCGACGATCGGGCCCAGGATGCCGATCCCGCCGGCGGCGTCCAGACCGCCTTCGGTAGTCACCTCCTCCCGCCGCTCCGGCACGATGCAGGCGGCATGCGGCAACAGCTTCAGCGCGAACGCCAGCATCTCCCCGGTCGCCGCCATCTCGAGATTGAGCGGCAGCGGCACCTCGGTCTTCAGCCGCGCGACGTCGTCGTCGCGGATGTGCCGGCGGTCCTCGCGCAGATGGGCGGTGATTCCGTCGGCGCCGGCCTCCGCCGCCAGCAGTGCCGCCCGAACCGGGTCCGGATGCGCGCCGCCGCGGGCGTTGCGCACGGTCGCGACGTGATCGATGTTGACGCCGAGCCTGAGGGCGCGGGGCATGCGTCGGACTCCCTTTCAGGACATGGGCGGCGTGGAGCGGCAACGGGGAAGCGGCGCGGATCGAGGGGGCACGGCGCGCCATCGCCGCACGCCGGATCTCGCTCACCCGCTGCGCGCGCGGTCGACCTCGCTGATCACCGGCGTGGCGCGCAGGGCGGCGATGATGTTCGACAGGTGTTTCAGGTCCTTCACGTCGATGTCGATCAGCATCTCGAAAAAGTCCATCGACCGGCTGGTGATCTTCAGGTTCGTGATGTTCCCGCCGTTCTTGCCGATCACGGTGGAGAGCGTGCCGAGGCTGCCCGGCTCGTTCGCTATGACCGCGTGGATGCGGCCGACATGCTCGTCGATCACGCCGTCGTCCCAGGCGACGTCGAGCCAGCGCTCCGGCGTCTCGTAGAAGCTCTCCAGCGTCTCGCAGTCGATGGTGTGGATGGTCACGCCCTTGCCGGTGGTGACGATGCCGACGATCCGATCGCCGGGAATCGGATGGCAGCAGCGGGCGTAGTGCACCGCCATGCCCGGGATCAGCCCGCGGATCGGGATCGCGCCGGTGCGGTCCTTCGCCTTGGCGCCGCGCGCCCGTCCGATCGGAACGACCTTGTCCGCGTCCTTCGCCTGCTGCTGCGCGGCGTGACCGGGGAAGACGGCGTTGAACACCTCCTTCTGGCCCAGCATGCCCATGCCGACATTGGCGTAGACGTCCTCGGCAGCCTGCGCCTGGAAGTGGTGGAGCACCCCCTCGATAGCCTTTTCGGTGAAGTCGTACCCCTCGGTGCGGAAGGTCTTCTGCAGCATCTGCTTGCCCAGCTCGGCGTACTGGTCGCGCTTCTGCTGGCGAACGAAGCGGCGGATGCGGGCACGGGCCTTGCCGGTGACGACGAACCGTTCCCATTCCGGCGAGGGAGTGGAGGTCTTCGAGGTCAGGATCTGGACCTGATCCCCGTTCTCCAAGGGCTGGCGCAGCGGCACCAGCCGGCCGTTCAGCTTGGCGCCGACACAGCGGTCGCCGACCTCCGAATGGACCGCATAGGCGAAGTCGACCGATGTCGCGCCACGCGGCAGCGCGATCAGCAGCCCTTTCGGCGTGAAGCAGAACACCTGATCCTGGAACAGCTCCAGCTTGGTATGCTCCAGGAATTCCTCGGGTCGCTGGGCATTCTCGAGGATCTCCAGGAGTTCGCGCAGCCATCGATACTGCGGTCCGTCGGCCGTGGGCCGGCCGCTGCCGCCCTGCTTGTAGGACCAGTGGGCGGCGACGCCGAGTTCGGCGATCTCGTGCATGCTGCGGGTTCGGATCTGTACCTCGATCCGCTGCTGCTGCGGACCGATCACCCCCGTGTGCAGCGACTGGTAGCCGTTCGGCTTGGGGGTCGAGATATAGTCCTTGAACCGCCCCGGCAGCGACTTGTAGTTGGCGTGGATCGCCCCCAACGCCTGGTAGCAGGCGCCGATGTCGTCGACCAGCACGCGGAACGCCATGATGTCCGACAGCTGCTCGAACGCCACGGACTTGTGCTGCATCTTCCGCCAGATCGAATAGGGCCGCTTCTCCCGGCCGGTGACCTGGGCCTCGACACCGCCGGCGGCCAGCTTGTCGAGCATCTCCCGGATAATCTCGTGGACGATGTCGCCGCCCTCGCTGCGCAGATAGGCAAGGCGCGCGACGATCGAATCCCGGGCATCGGGGTTCAAGTAGGTGAAGGCGAGGTCTTCCAGCTCGTCCTTCATTTCGTGCATGCCGATGCGTTCGGCCAGCGGGGCATAGATCTCCAGCGTCTCGCGGGCGATGCGCTGGCGCTTCGCCACGTTCTGGATTGCGCCGAGGGTGCGCATGTTGTGCAGCCGGTCGGCCAGCTTGACCAGCAGGACGCGCATGTCCCGTGACATGGCCAGGACGAGCTTGCGGAAATTCTCCGCCTGCTTGGAATGGTCGCTCTGCAGCTCCAGCTTGGAGAGCTTGGTGACACCGTCGACCAGGTCGCGGATTTCCCGGCCGAACTGGCTTTCGATGTCGTCGAGGGTGGCGACCGTGTCCTCGACAGTGTCGTGCAGCAGCCCGGTGACGATCGACCCGGTGTCGAGCTTCATGTCCGCCAGGATGCCGGCGACCTCGAGCGGATGGAGGAAATACGGATCGCCGGAGGCCCGGCGCTGGGGGCCGTGCGCCTTGAAGGAAAACACGTAGGCACGGTTGATCAGGTCCTCGTCGGCCTCATCGTCGTAGGCCCGGACCTTCTCGACCAACTCGTACTGACGGATCATCCGAGCCTCGCTCCGCCCCGACCACGGGTCCCGGCCGGGAACCCTCCCCTAGGATGTAGCGCACCGGGGCCGATCGCGCACCCCCGCGAACGACCGCAATCCGTATGCGAACGCCCCGTCGGCCGGTCCGCGGTCGGACGGCCGCCGGGGCGCCCGGCAGTCCTTGGCCACTCCCCGGCCCGGGGGCGGCGAGGCTCAGGTCTGCTCGTCTTCCGAGCCTTCCTCGCCGATGTCGAGGGCGGCTTCCACCTCGCGGGCCAGTTCGTCCATCTTGTCGGGATCGATCCCTTCGTCGGGACGGGCGCCCTCGGCCTCTTCGGTGCTGTCGGACGCGTCGACATCGGCCATCGCACCCTCGTCCTCGGTCGACGGCACCTCGGCGGAGCCTTCCGGCGTCATGCCCTTGGCCAGCCAGTCTTCCTCGCCGGCCATCAGTTCGATGATCTCCTCCTCCGCCTCGTCGGTCTCGACGTGCTTCTGGTGGATCCTGACCAGCCCCTCGCGCAGACCGTCCAGGTCGATCGTGCTGTCGGCAATCTCGCGCAAGGCGACGACGGGGTTCTTGTCGTTGTCGCGGTCGACGGTCAGCGCGCTGCCGGCGGAAATGTCGCGGGCGCGCTGGGCGGCGATCATCACGAGGTCGAAGCGGTTCGGTTCCTTCTCGACGCAGTCTTCGACGGTAACGCGGGCCATGCGGCACTACTCCAAAGGTCGGCGGATCAGCCGATGAATATATGGTCCGCGCCGCACCGGTGCAAGGCGGTCTCGCCCCGGAAGAGGCCTTCCCATCGGCGCCATTTCCGGTTGTTTGGGCTCGCGGACTGTGCGATAGAATTCGCCGACGGCCGTCGATCGCCGGCTGAAAAGGCATGCCCCTGGATTTCGGGGGCCCCGCAACTCAATTGACACGGACGGGATTTCGGTTTAGCGACGGCCCCAGTCTCGCGTCGTTTTCAGTCGCTCGATCGTACACAATACCCAGATCACACACACAAACCCAAAGGACGACGATGATTTTCTACAAGGAAGAGCGTTTGGCTCTTTTCATTGACGGGGCCAACCTGTACGCCGCCGCCCGCGCCCTCGGTTTCGACATCGACTATAAACGCCTGCTCGAGCTTTTCGCCAAGAAGGGGCGGCTCATCCGCGCTTTCTACTACACGACGCTGTTCGAGGATCAGGAGTATTCGCCGATCCGGCCGTTGATCGATTGGCTGGACTACAACGGCTACACGATGGTCACGAAGCCGATCAAGGAATTCACCGACAGCCAGGGCCGCCGGAAGACCAAGGGATCGGTGGACATCGATCTGGCGATCGACGCGCTGGAGATGGCTGACAAGGTCGACCACGTCCTGCTGTTTTCCGGCGACGGCGACTTCCGCCGGCTGGTGGAGGCGATCCAGCGGCGCGGCGTCAGGGTGACGGTGGTCAGCACGATCAAGGCGCAGCCGCCGATGGTCGCCGACGAACTGCGGCGCCAGGCCGACAACTTCATAGAGCTGAACGATCTCGGCCCCCACATCGTGCGGGAACTGAGCCCTGCCGCCCAGGCGGAGCGGGCGGAACGGCGCGCCGCGCGCCAGGCCGCCGCTGGAATGACCAACGACGACTACGCCGAGGACGAGGCGGACTACTGACAGCGGGTGCAACCGGGCCGCTGAGGCCCGGATTCAGCACATGCACGGGGGCCCCCCAGGGTGGCCTCTCCGGGGGGGCCTCGGCCCTCCCCGTTTCGCGGGTGGCCCGTCCCGGCGGCCCCCGACCCGACACCCGGCTTCGCCCCGCCACATGGACCGCCGAGGCGGGCCGCCGACGAGGGTCGCCGACGAGGGCCGCCATGGACGCCGATCGCGCGCCTGAAACCGGCACCCCTGCCCAGCCGGCGCGGGATTGCCCGCTTTGCCCCCGTCTGGTCGAGTTCCGGACGCGCAACCGCGCAGCCTTTCCGGAGTTCCACAACGCGCCGGTCCCCTCGTTCGGACCGGGCGAGGCGCGCCTGCTGGTGGTCGGGCTGGCGCCGGGGCTGAAGGGAGCGAACAAGACCGGCCGGCCGTTCACCGGCGACTTTGCCGGCGACCTGCTCTACGACACGCTGCTGACCTTCGGCTTCGCGCGCGGCACCTACGCCGCCCGGCCCGATGACGGGCTTGCGCTGGTCGACTGCCGGATCACCAATGCCGTGCGCTGCGTGCCGCCGGAGAACAAGCCGGTGGGGGCCGAGATCGCGACCTGCCGACGGTTCCTGGAGAGCGAGATCGCCTGCCTTGACCGGCTGGCCGCGATCGTCGCGCTGGGCCAGGTGGCGCACAAGGCGGTGATCGCCGCCGTTGGCGCCCGGCAGGCGGCGCACCCCTTCGCCCACGGCGCCTGCCGGCGGCTCGATGGCGGTCCGACCCTGTTCGACAGCTATCACTGCTCCCGCTACAACACCAATACCGGGCGTCTCACCGAGGCCATGTTCCGCGACGTGTTCCGCAGCGTCCGCGCCCATCTGGACGCCAGCCCGGCCTGACAGCGGCGCGGGTCAGTCGAGGGCGGCGACGAAGCCGCCGAGATCGGCGTTGAACCGGTCCGCCGCCTCCGCGAATGGCATGTGGCCGATGCCGACATAGCGCTCCAGCGTCGCCGACGGCTGGAGCCGGGCCATGATCTCCGCCGTCTCGAACAGCACCAGCCGGTCATCGGTGCCGTGGACGATCAGCGTCGGCACCCGAAGGCCGGCGACCGCATCGTCATAGCTGTTCTGCCGGAAGAGAAGGCCGCGGCGCGCCGCCATCGGCACCATCGCGGTCTGGATCAGGGCAGTCTCCAGGTCTTCCGGATCGACCTGCGCCGTGGCGCAGGCCCGGACGAAGCGGCGCGTCGCCGCGACGTTGCTGGCGAGATCGGGATCGATCATGCCCGGCAGGTTGCCCAGCAGGTCCGGCCCCAGGAGGGCATTCGCTTCGTCCGACCCGATCCGGAGCGCAGCACCGGCATAGACGACGCCGCCGAGCGCACCGTCGCCGAACGCGTGCAGATAGTCGCCGATGACGAACCCGCCATAGGACCAGCCGACCAGCACCGGCCGTTCGAGCCCCACTGCCTGGATCACCGCCGCCACGTCCTCGGCCCACAGCCTTCCGTCCTGGTAGGCCGCCTCGTCCGCCGGCCGGTCGGATGCGCCGTGGCCGCGCAGGTCCAGGCAGACGATGCGGCAGCCCGCGAGCGCCGGCGCGTTCCACTGGTGGCGCCAGCTCAACCCGCTCTGCCCGAAGCCGTGGAGGAACACGATGGGCCGTCCATCGGCGGGCCCGGAAATCCTGAGCGCCAGCTCGATGCCACCGCCCCCCCTTATGCGCTGCTGAACCAACAACCGACCCTCCCTTTTCTTGACCGCGGCCACGTACCTTCAATTTGCGCGCGCAAGAATACCGAGGGAACCTTTGGCGGGAAAGCGCCTTCGCAGGGGGTCGCGTGACCGGGCCACGCGGCAAAGAAAATGGCCCGCCAGGGGGTCTCCCCGACGGGCCACTGTCGCAGCCAAGTCGACGGTCGGCGTCAGCGCTTGGAGAACTGGAAGCTCCGGCGCGCCTTGGCCCGGCCGTACTTCTTCCGCTCCACCTGGCGGCTGTCGCGGGTCAGGAAGCCGCCCTGCTTCAGAGCCGACCTGAGCTCCGGCTCATAGGCGACCAGCGCCCGGCTGATGCCGTGGCGCACGGCGCCGGCCTGGCCCGACAGGCCGCCGCCGACGACCGTGCAGTAGATGTCGAACTGGTTCAGCCGGTCGGCCGCGGCGAACGGCTGGTTGATGATCATCCGCAGGGCCGGGCGGGCGAAGTAGACGTCCAGGTCGCGGCCGTTGACCTGCATGCGGCCCGAACCCGGCTTGATCCAGACGCGCGCGATCGATTCCTTGCGGCGGCCGGTGGCGTAGGCACGGCCCCACTGGTCGCGCTTCGGCTCCGGCAGTTCCGCCTCGGCCGGCGCCAGACCTTCCGCCTGGGCGGCGGTGCCGAGATCCTTGAGATCGGAGAGGGTCTGCGTCTCGGCCATGACTACCTCTTGTTCTTCGGGTTCATCGAAGCGACGTCCAGCGGCTCGGGCTGCTGCGCCTCGTGCGGGTGCTCCGGCCCGGCATAGACCTTGAGCTTGCGCATGACCTGGCGACCCAGCGGGCCGCGCGGCACCATGCGCTCGACCGCCTTGTGCACGACCCGCTCAGGATGCCGGCCGGCCAGGATCGCGCCCTTGGAGCGCCCCTTGATGCCGCCGGGATAGCCGGTGTGCCAGTAGAAGATGTCATCCTGCGCCTTGTTTCCGGTGAGCTTCACCTTCTCGGCGTTGACGACGATCACGTTGTCGCCGCAGTCGACGTGCGGCGTGTACTGCGGCTTGTGCTTGCCGCGCAGGCGCATGGCAATGATGCTGGCGAGGCGGCCGAGGACGACGCCCTCGGCGTCGATCACCAGCCACTTGCGCTCAACCTCCGCCGGCTTGGCCGAATAGGTCTTCATGGCGATGGTCCTTCCGAGCCCCTTCGGGCTCCAGGGCTTCTCGGTGCGGCCGGCGCCTCTTCGGGATGCGACGGCCGAAACGGGATCAGGGCGAAGAAAAACGGACCGGCCGCGGCGAAATCTCGCCACCGGCAGGAACGGGCGCGGTTGTAGCCGACAGTGAAGGTCGGGTCAACCGGATTCTGGGTCGTTTTGCAGTCGGTTGCCAGTACGGTATAGAGTTACCCCACTATCGGCCCGGGCGATCGGGAGGAATGGAGTAGGTGCCGGTGGCATGCGCCACGGGCCCGTCTTCGCCTCCCTCCACGGACAGGAGCACCTCGCCATAGGCCAGCCGCTTGCCGAGCTTCAGGATCCGCGCCTCCGCGACGATCGCCGCAGGCGGCGGCCGCCTGAGGAAGTTGATGGTCATCGACGTGGTGACCGCCAGCTCGACCCGGCCGATCACGCTCAGGACCGCGCCGTAGAGCGCCACGTCGGCGAGCCCGAACAGCGCCGGGCCGGTCACCGTTCCGCCCGGCCGCAGGAAGTCCTCCCGGAACGGCAGCAGCAGCGATGCCGTTCCCGACGCCATGGCCTTAACCCGCACGCCCTGGCTGCCGACCAGCGGCACCGACTCCCGCACCAGCGCCTCGAAGTCGGCGGCGGCCAGGCGGCTTTCGGCGCCTATTTTACGTCCTTCATATGTGTTATCTGTCATAAATTACAGATTCCTTGTTGCAACAGCGCCGCCATTGGGGTCCCCTAGCGCTCCCCGCCCGCGCCGGCCAGCCGCGTACGACAGCGTTTTGCGGCCGGCCTGGCAAGGGGGTAAGCTCGGCCGCACCGATAGAGGCCGAGCCGAAGCGACAAGGGTGGAGGACCCATCATGGCAATCCCGGGCACGGCGGCACCGCCCGTCGCCGGTACCGACGAGATGCTGGTGCTGCGCGAGGACGCCGACGGCGTGGCGACGCTCACACTGAACCGGCCGAAGGCGCGGAACGCGCTGAGCCGGGCGCTGATGGCGGAGCTGACCGCCCAGCTGCAGGCGGCCGGCGCCGACGAGGCAGTGAAGGTCGTGGTGCTGGCGGGGGCCGGCCCCGGCTTCTGCGCCGGCCACGACCTGAAGGAGATGCGCGCCGACCCGTCGCGCGCGGCGTATGAGCGGGTGTTCGCCGAGTGCTCGGCGCTGATGATGACCATCGTCAGGCTCGCCAAGCCGGTGATCGCGCGGGTCCACGGCATCGCCACCGCGGCCGGCTGCCAGCTGGTCGCCACCTGCGACCTGGCGGTGGCGGCGGAGGACGCCCGGTTCGCCACGCCCGGGGTCAACATCGGCCTGTTCTGCTCGACGCCGATGGTGGCGCTCAGCCGCGCGGTCGGCCGCAAGGCGGCGATGGAGATGCTGCTGACAGGGGACATGGTCCCGGCCGGCGAGGCGAAGGCGATGGGCCTGGTCAACCGGGTCGTGCCGGCCGGCGACCTGGACGCCGAAACGGCGGCGCTGGCCCGGCAGATCGCGTCGAAGTCGCCTCTGGTGCTGAAAATCGGCAAGGAGGCGTTCTACCGGCAGGCGGAGATGGGCCTGGAGCAGGCCTACGCCTATGCCAGCGAGGTGATGACCCGGAACATGATGGCGCGCGATGCCGAAGAGGGCATCGACGCGTTCATCGAGAAGCGGGAGCCGACATGGACGGGGATGTGAGCGGCGGCGCGCCCCGGGGGGCGGTCCCGGCCCCGGCGGCCGATCACGACCGCTACGAGGACGCGTGGCTGAAGGCGGTCCTGGACGCCGTGAAGACCATTGCCCTGGTCGGCGCCAGCCCGAAGACCGTGCGTCCCAGCTTCTTCGTGATGAAATACCTGCAGACCAAGGGCTTCAAGGTGCACCCGGTCAATCCGGGCGCCGAGGGACAGCGGATCCTGGGCGAACCGGTGGCGGCCCGGCTGGCCGACCTGCCGGGGCCGGTGGACATGGTCGACATCTTCCGCAACTCCGAAGCGGCGGCCGAAACGGTCGACGAGGTTCTGGCACTCGAGACGCCGCCGAAGGTCATCTGGATGCAGCTCGGCGTGCGCAACGACGCGGCCGCGCGCAAGGCCGAGGCGGCCGGGATCACCGTCGTGATGAACCGCTGCCCGAAGCAGGAATGGGCCCGCCTGAATGGCGAGTTTACCTGGCATGGATTCAATTCAAGGGTGATATCGTCGAAAAAGCGCCCGCTGACGACGCGGCGGTGAGAAGCGGCCCGATCGAAGCGGTATGCCACCGTCGCTTCGACCTTCATGGAGAACAGTCACGATGACCGACCACAAGACGCCCGGCTTCGCCACCCGTTCGGTGCATGCCGGCATGAGCCCCGATCCGGCGACCGGCGCCCGGCAGACGCCGATCTACCAGACCACCTCCTACGTGTTCGAGAGCCAGGAACACGCGGCATCGCTGTTCGCGCTGCAGCAGCTGGGCTTCATCTATTCGCGCCTGACCAACCCGACGGTGTCGGCGCTGGAGGAACGGCTGGCCGCGCTGGAAGGCGGCGTCGGCGCGACCGCCACCTCCTCGGGCCATGCAGCGCAGTTGCTGGCGCTCTTCACCTTCATGGAGCCGGGGGCAGAGATCGTCGCGGCCAAGCGGCTCTACGGCGGCACGATCAGCCAGTTCCGCAACAGCTTCCCGCGCGCCTTCGGCTGGAAGACGACCTTCGTCGACGCCGACGACCCGGAGAACTTCCGCGCCGCGGTGACCGGCAACACCCGCTGCTTCTTCATCGAGAGCCTAGCCAATCCCGGCGGGGTGGTGACGGACATCGAGGCGATCGCTAAGATCGCCGACGAGGCGGGCGTGCCGCTGATCGTCGACAACACCATGGCGACCCCCTATCTCTGCCGTCCGCTGGAGCACGGCGCCCATCTGGTCGTCCATTCGACCACGAAGTTCCTGAGCGGCAACGGCACCTCTGTCGGCGGCGCGGTGATCGACAGCGGCCGGTTCAACTGGTCGGGGTCCGACCGGTTCCAGGCGCTGACCGGCCCGGCGCCGGAATATCACGGCCTGAAATTCCACGAGACCTTCGGCGAACTGGCCTACACCTTCCACGGCCATGCGGTCGGCCTGCGCGACCTCGGCACCAACCAGCAGCCGCAGAACGCCTTCCTGACCATGCTGGGCATCGAGACGCTATCGCTGCGCATGGCGAAGCACTGCGAGAACGCCCTGAAGGTGGCGCAGTACCTGGAAGGCCACGACTCGATCGACTGGGTCAACTATGCCGGCCTGCCGTCCTCTCCCTACAACAGGCTGGCGCACAAGTACCTGCCGAACGGCGCGGGCGCGGTCTTCACCTTCGGACTGAAGGGCGGATACGAGGCGGGCGTGGCCCTTGTCGATTCAGTAGAGCTGTTCAGCCACGTCGCCAATATCGGCGACACCCGCTCGCTGATCATCCATCCGGCCTCGACCACCCACAGCCAGCTGACGCCGGAAGAGAAGGAAGCCGCCGGCGCCGGGCCGGAAGTCGTGCGCCTGTCGATCGGCATCGAGGACGTGGACGACATCATCGCCGATCTGGCCCAGGGTCTGGACACGGCGATGGCGGCGGCCAAATCCGCCGCTGAATAAGGCGTTACGGAGCGTTCTTCGCAGGCCGGACCAACGGCCCGACATTCCGAGGCCCGGCCAACACCGGCGCCTCGGGATGTCGGACCGCCGCTTCGCTCTGGTCCGACCTACTCCGCCGGCACGGCCTGCGGCTCGGCCGCGCGGCCGCCGGGAAGGAAGGCCGCGGCCATCAGTGCCACGGCGATGCCCGTGGCGAGGATCAGCAGCAGGACCGCGAACCCGCCGGTCGCGGCATAGCTCCGGGCGACGATCTGCACCGCGACCGGCGCGATGCCGAAGGCGAGCACGAAACGCGCGCCGAAGGCCAGGCCGCGTCGGCCGGCCGGGGAATACCGGGCGAGCAGCAGCGTCTCCGCCGGCACCAATGCGCCATGGACAAACAGCGCCAGGGTCACGGCGAGGAACAGCGGTGCCTCCGCCAGCACGGCGCAGACGGCGATCAGCGGCAACAGGATCGTCAGGCCGACAAGATAGACGCTGCGCACCGGCCAGCGGTCGACCGCCCAGCCTCCGGCGAACTGGGAAAAGGCGACCATGACATAGACCGCCGACACCAATGCGCCCACGCCGAGCGTGCCGAGGCCGAGCCCGCCCTCTCCGATCAGGCCGTCCATGCGCAGTTCGAACCAGCGGGGCATGGCAGTCTGGAGGGCGCTGAACACGAGGGCCATGGCGGCCATCGTGACGGTCAGGATCACGAAGGCGCGGATCAGGTCGCCGCGGCCGGCGGGCGGGCCGCTTTCTCCCTTGCGGCCGGCCAGCGGGACGCGGCCCGCGGCGATCGCGGCCGCCAGCACCAGGCCTGCCAGGATCGACAGCACGCCCGGCACCAGGAAGGCGGCGCGCCAGCCGGCGACTGTCGTCAGCGCGCCGGCGATCAGGGCGGCGAACCCGACTCCGACCGCACCGAACAGGCCGACGATGCCGAGCGCCCTGCCCCGGTTTTCCGCAACGCCGACGACCCAGCTGAGGCCGACCGGATGAAAGATCGACCCGCCCAGCCCCAGGGCGGCCAGGGCGATGGTCATCGACAGCGGGCCGGTGGTCAGCCCGGCGGCGACCGTGCCGGCGCCGGTCGCCAGGAAGAACAGCACCATCAGCCGTGCCTCGCCCCAGCGATCGCCCGCCCAGCCGGCGATCGGCGCGCCCAGACCCACCATCAGGGCCCCCAGGGTCCAAAGCCCGATCAGCCGGTCGTAGCCCAGCCCCCAGGCCGCCTCGAGGCTGAGGACGACGGTCAGGTAGAGGGCGGTCAGCACGTGCATGGCGGCGTGCCCGGCGCAGGCAAAGCCCAAGGCCAGGCGCGCGGCGCGGCGGTCGATCACGATCGGTCTCCCGGCGGGACGACGGTTTCGGTCATTCAACCACGCCGGCTGCCCGGCGGCAATTTCGTCGGATAAAAAAAAGCGCCCCTCGGGTCCGTCAGCCGGCCGCGGTCTCCAGGCCGATCCAGTCCAGGAACTCCGGGTTGCCGCCCGCGATAGGCAGCGCCACGACGCAGGGGCAGTCGTAGGAATGAAGGGCCTTGACCCGCTCGGTCAGCGCATCCACGAGGCCGGACCGGGACTTGGCGATCATCACCACTTCCTCGTCCTCCTGCACGCCGCCGTTCCAGCGGTAGAGCGAGCGCATGCCCTCCACGAGGTTGACGCAGGCTGCCAGGCGCTCCTCGACCAGGGCGCGGCCGATCTCGCGCGCCTCCTCCAGCGAGCCGGCGGTCATGTAGATCCAGACGGGAGTATCGGTCATGCAACCTCCGACGGGTGGCGGGCCGGCGACCCGCCGGCGCATCGGGCGGATCGCCGTTCGTGCTTCGCGACTCGGTAACCGGTTTCGGGTAGGATGCCAACCGTGCGGTCGCAACCAGAGGATAGACGGTCAAGTCGATGTCCCATCCGAACCCTCCCGGCCTGTGCCAGCCCTGGTCGACGATGGTGCGAACGCCCTTGCCGTCCCTGGTGGAATTGCGGCGTCTGGTGGCCAACGACACTGCACCGACCGGCAAAGCTGGTCCCGACGATGCCCGCATGGCGCCCGCCACGGGCGAGCGGCGCCCCACGGCCGCGCAGCGGCGCTGGCTGCGCCGCGGGCTGGACCAGCCGGGCGGCAAGCTGCCGCTGTTCGACGGCAAGGGGCAGAAGGTCTCGCGCCGGGTGGTGGAGGCCTGCATCGCGGCCGGCTGGGCGGAGCCATGGTTCGACAATCCGCTGAAGCCGGACTGGCTGGTCTGCCGCCTGACCGAGGCCGGACGCGGCGTCGTCGGCCGCCGTTGAGCGCCCTCGGACGGGGATTCCGGGAAACCGAACCGCTTTGGTTCGGAAATTGCAAGATAACTTGTTGACAGCGCTCGGCAATCCCGGCATCAACACAATTCTCAGTGCTCCGGCCTGAGTTTGGGGAGGACCAAGGCACAAAGGGACGATCGGCTCGCCGCGACGTGTCGGCACAGTCGTCTCGGAACCTCTGCGCCAGCCAATAGGAAGACCGGACCGGCGGTTGAACGCCCGGCCGGCGGAATGGAACGGGACGCCCCGGTCGAACGGTGCACCGATCCTCGAATGATCGCCTGACTTCGGCCAGGCGGCCCGAAAGCCGGCCCGCCTGGGCCGGTTTTTTGGTGTCTCCCGGTCGTCTGTTCGATGACGCCGGCTCAGGCACGCCGGGCGTCAAGCCTTGCTTAAGCTGCAGCTGCGATGCTGTTTTGGTTCCTCCCGGAAGGTGCGAGCCGCTCATGCAGGATCCCAGCCCCCGTCCGACGCCCCGTCCGGTGCCCCGACTGCGCAGGTTGAGCGGCGTCTCCGGCACGACCGGGCCGTTCCTCGGCGCGACGCGCCCGACCGCGGCGGGGCTCTCGCTCGCGATCCTACTTCTTGTACTCGGCGGCTGCACCGGTCATCCCAGCGAGGGGGCGGCCCGTGGCGCGGCGACCGGAGCCGCCGGGGCGCTGGTGCTGGGATCGCCCGCCGTCGTCGCCGTGCCGGCCGGCGTCGCGACGGGAGCCACGGCAAACTCCCTTTGGGAAGCCTGGAACCGCCGCAAGACCCAGTGCGCCCAGTTGAGCCGCTGCGTCTACTGACCGGTCGCCGCGGGCTTCTCCCGGGCCCGGTCCATTCCACCTTCCCTTCCGCGATTGACCGAGGTCAATGCCGCCGCGACACGACGCGGCGAGGCTGGCCGCGGCTGCTCGACGGCCGCTCCCCCGCCGCCCCTCCGCCCCTTGCCGGTACCGGGGCACACGGCCACCTGAAGAACGCGCGATGCCGCCGCCCGCAGACGGCGGAGCGTCGCTCCTGGCACGCCACGCGAGACACCGCCCTTGAGCGTTCATCCCGCCGATACCGGCCCCGTCCCGCCCGACGCGGCTCCGACCCTGGTGGCGGAGCGGTTTGCCGCCATCGTCCTGGACCTGGACGGCGTGGTCACCCGCACGGCAACCACCCATTCAGCCGCCTGGAAGAGGATGTTCGACGACTTCCTCAAGCAGCGGGCGGAGAAGACGGACACGCCGTTCCGACCGTTCGATGCGGACCAGGAATACCGGCGGTACGTCGACGGCCGCCCGCGCTACGACGGCGTGCGCACCTTCCTCGAAGCGCGCGGGATCGCCCTTCCGGACGGCTCCGCCGAGGATCCTCACGACGCCGAGACCATCTGCGGTCTGGGCAACCGGAAGAACGCCTATTTCCAGGAGGAGATCGAGCGGCACGGAGTGGAGGTGTTCGACAGCACGATCGAGCGGATCGAAACGCTGCGAACGCTGGGGCTGAAGACGGCGATCGTCTCCTCTAGCAAGAATTGCAAGCCGATCCTCGAAGCGGCGGGCCTGACCGATCTGTTCGACACGCGGGTCGACGGGGTCGTCTCGGCGGATCTCGGGCTGCCGGGCAAGCCGGCGCCCGACATCTTTCTGGAGGCGTGTCGCCGGCTCTGCGTCACGCCGCGGCGCGCGGTGATGGTGGAGGATGCGATCGCCGGGGTCGAGGCCGGGCGCAACGGCGCGTTCGGCCTGGTGATCGGGATAGCCCGCGGCGACGACCCGGCCGCCCTCAGGGACCACGGCGCCGACATCGTCGTCGGCGACATGGCCGAGATCGAGCTGGTCCTGCCCGATCGTCCCCTTCCGCGCACCATCGACCTGCTGCCGCCGGCGCTGCTGGAGCCGGAGCGCGTGCGCGACCGCCTGTCGGGCCAGACGCCGGCGGTGTTCCTCGACTACGACGGCACGCTGTCGCCGATCGTCGCCCATCCGGAGGACGCGGTGATCGACGACGCCATGCGCCAGGCGGTCCGGCGGCTGGCGGCGGTGGCCCCTGTTTCCGTGATCAGCGGCCGCGATCTCGCCGATCTCCGCGCCAAGGTCGACATCCCCGGCATCGGCTATGCCGGCAGCCACGGCTACGACATCCTGGCGCCGGACGGCACGCCGCTGGAGGGGATCGACGCCGACCGGTTCATTCCGGCGCTGGACCGGGCGCAGGCGGCGATCGAGCATGCCATCGCCGATGTCGAGGGCGGCCAGGTGGAGCGCAAGAAATATTCCTGCGCGATCCACTACCGCAACGTCGCCGAGGATGCGGTCGGACGGATCGACGCCGCGGTCGACGAGGCGCTGGCCGACGAGGCGGAGCTGCGCCGCTTCGACGGCAAGAAGGTGATCGAAATCCAGCCCGACATCGACTGGCACAAGGGCAAGGCCGTCGAAGCGCTGATCGACGCGCTGGGGCTGGACCGCTCGGGCGTCGTGCCGGTCTTCGTCGGCGACGACACCACCGACGAGGACGCGTTCCGGGACATCAGCGGGCGCGGCCTCGGCATCGTGGTCGGCGACGAGCCCCGCGAGACCGCCGCCGACCTGGTGGTCCGCGATCCGGACGGCGTTCGTCACCTCCTGGAACTGCTGGCCGAGATTGCGGGAGGCGACCGATGACCGACGGCTGGGTGCTGACCTACGACGACTTCGACCCGGGCCTTGAGCGCCTGCGCGAGGCCCTGTGCACCCTGGGCAACGGCTATTTCGCGACCCGCGGCGCTGCCTGCGAGGTGCAGGCCGACAAGGTGCACTACCCCGGCACCTACCTGACCGGCGGCTACAATCGGCTGAAGACGGAAATCCACGGCCGGGTGATCGAGAACGAGGATCTGGTCAACATGCCGAACTGGCTGGACCTGACCTTCCGCCACGACGGGGAGGACTGGATCCGGCCGTCCGAGGAGTCGATCCGTGCCTATCGGCAGGAGCTGAACCTGCAGGAGGGCGTGCTGTCGCGCGACGTGACGCTTCAGCATGGCAGCCGCCGGACCCGGCTGGTGACGCGCCGGCTGGTCAGCATGCGCGACCCGAACCTGGCGGCGATCGAGATGACGATCGAGCCGCTGAACTGGTCGGGACGGATCGAGGTTCGCTCCGGCCTCGACGGCACCGTGCGGAACACCGGCGTTGCCCGCTACCGGGAGCTCGCGGACACCCATCTGGAGCCGGTCGGCCACGGCGGGGTCGACGCGGACGGCATCCATCTGAGGGTCCGAACCAACCAGTCGCTGATCTACGTCGCCCTGGCCGCGCGGACACGGGTCTACGACGACGGCAACGAACTGTCGGCCGACCGCCGCACCGATGAGGCGCCCGGCCGGATCGCCCAGCACCTGACCCTGGACCTGCGGCACGGCCAGACCATCCGGGTCGAAAAGGTGGTCGCGCTGTACAGCTCCCGCGACCGGGCGATCAGCGAGCCGACCATGGAGGCCGTCAAGGCGATCCGCCGGGCCGGCCGGTTCGACGAGCTGCTGACGGCCCACCGGATCGCCTGGCGCCACCTGTGGCGGAAGTTCGACATCGGCATCGAGACCGACCTGCCGGAGAGCGAGGACCACACGCTGCTGATCCTGCGGCTGCATCTGTTCCACCTGCTGCAGACCACCTCGGTCCACACCATCGACCTGGACGCCGGGGTGCCGGCGCGCGGCCTGCACGGCGAGGCCTATCGGGGCCATGTCTTCTGGGACGAGCTGTTCATCTTCCCGACCCTGAACCTGCGGCTGCCGGACATCACCCGGAGCCTGCTGCGGTATCGCTGGCGGCGGCTCGACGAGGCGCGGGCCAACGCGCGGGAGCACGGCTTTCGCGGCGCCATGTTCCCCTGGCAGAGCGGCAGCGACGGCCGGGAGGAGAGCCAGAAGCTCCACCTCAACCCGAAAAGCGGCAACTGGATCCCGGACAATTCCAGCCTGCAGCGCCACGTCAACATCGCCATCGCCTACAACGTCGTGCAGTACTCCCAGATCACCGGCGACACGGAGTTCATCCAGTATGCCGGGGCGGAGATGGTGCTGGAGATCGCCCGGTTCCTGGCCAGCCTGACCTCGTTCAACGCGGAGACCGGGCGCTACGAGATCCTGAAGGTGATGGGCCCGGACGAGTACCACGACGCCTATCCCGACCGGAACGAGCCGGGGCTCGACAACAACGCCTATACCAACGTGATGACGGTCTGGGTGCTCGACCGAGCGCTGGAGATCCTGGCTCAACTGCCGGCGGAGCGCCGCCACGACCTGACCGAGACCCTGGGCCTCGGCTCCGACGAGATCGCCCACTGGCGTGACGTGGCCGCGCGGATGACCGTGCCGATGAGCGACGGGATCATCCTGCAGTTCGAGGGCTACGACCGGCTGGAGGAGTTCGACTGGGAGGGCTATCGCCGGAAATACGGCGACATCCAGCGCCTGGACCGAATCCTGGAAGCCGAAGAGGACACGCCCAACCGCTACAAGGTCTCCAAGCAGGCCGACGTGCTGATGCTGTTCTACCTGCTGACCGCCGATGAACTGCGGGAGATCTTTGAGCAGTTGGGATACCCGTTCGAGCATGAGACGATTCCGCGCAACATCGACTACTACGTGCAGCGCACCTCGAACGGATCGACCCTGAGCCGCGTTGTGCATTCGTGGGTGCTGGCCCGGTCGGACCGCGCGCGGTCGTGGCAGTTGTTCCGTCAGGCGCTGCGCAGCGACGTGGACGACATCCAGGGCGGGACGACCGAGGAAGGCATCCATCTCGGCGCCATGGCCGGCACGGTGGATCTGGTTCAGCGAGCCTATTCCGGGTTCGAACGCCGGGCCGACCGGCTGGTCTTCAACCCCTGCCTGCCCGAGGATGTGTCATGCCTGAGCCTGCGCCTGCGTTACCGCGGCTATTCCCTCGACGTCACCATCCACCCGTCCGAAATGCGCATCCGCGTGCCGCCGGCGATCGACGGACCGGTGCTGGTCGAGCTCGGCGGCAGGCCCCATACCCTGGAGCCCGGACGGGAGAACTGCCTGCCGTATTGAGGCGGTGCGGACCCGCGCGACCCGCGAGTTGCGGAGGGCGCCCTTGACCAAGGCACATGCGCGCAGCGTCGAGGAGACGCTGGAGGCCCTGGAGGTCGACCTGGACACCGGCCTCTCCGAGGACGAGGCCCGCCGCCGGATCCGCGAGCACGGCCCGAACCGACTGAGCGAGGCGGTGCGGGCCAGCCCCTGGAAGATCCTGGCCGACCAGTTCAAGAACCTGGTGATCGCCATCCTGGCGGTTGCGGTAGTGCTGTCCTTCGCGATGACCGAAATCGTCCAGGGCTTCGCCATCCTGGCGGCGATCCTGGTCAACGCGGCGATCGGTTTCGTCACTGAATGGAAGGCCGTGCGCTCGATGGAGGCGCTGCGGCGGCTGGGCACGTTGGAATCCCGGGTCCGGCGCGACGGCGACGGCCGGATGACCGACGCCGAATCGCTGGTGCCGGGCGACGTCGTGCTTCTGGAGGCCGGCGACGTCGTCACCGCGGATCTTCGCATGGTCGAAGCCAACGGCCTGACCTGCGACGAGAGCGCGCTGACCGGCGAATCGGTTCCGGTCACCAAGACGACGGACCCGGTCGAGGCCGACGCGCCGATCGCGGAGCGGCCCTCGATGGCGTTCAAGGGCACCGCCGTCACCGGCGGCAGCGGCGCCGGCCTGGTGGTCGCGACCGGCATGAAGACCGAACTGGGCCAGATCGCCCGGATGGCCGAGGAGGCGGAGGAGGAGGTCACGCCGCTGGAAAAGCGGCTCGACCGGCTGGGCCGGCGCCTAGTGGCGCTGACCCTGGTGGTCGCGGTGGTGGTGGCGGTGGTCGGCTGGCTGGGCGGCAAGGACCTGCTGACCATGGTGGAGACGGCGATCGCGCTCGCGGTCGCCGCGGTGCCGGAGGGCCTGCCGATCGTCGCCACCGTGGCGCTCGCCCGCGGCATGTGGCGGATGGCGCGGCGCAATGCGCTGGTCGAGCGGCTGGCGGCCGTGGAGACGCTGGGCTCCACCAACGTCGTCTTCACCGACAAGACCGGCACGCTGACCGAGAACCGGATGCGGGTCGCGCGGCTGGCGCTGCCCGACCGGGAGGAGGAGGTCGACTGGCGCGACGACCACCGGCCGGAGGAGCCCCCTGCCCTCGCCCGCCGGCTGCTGGAGGTCGCGGTCCTCTGCAACAACGCCGAACTTGGCGACGGCGAGGCGACCCACGCGCGGATCGAGGGCGGCACCGGCGATCCGATGGAGGTGGCGCTGCTGGCCGGCGGCGCGGCGGTCGGGCTCGACCGGGCCGCTCTCCTGGAGGACCAGCCGGAGGAGCGCGAGGTCAGCTTCGACAGCGACACCAAGATGATGGCGACGCTCCATCGGGCCGGCGACGGGCTGCGCGTCGCCGTCAAGGGCGCGCCGGAGGCGGTGCTGGCGGCCGCCACCCGCGTCGCGCGGGCCGAGGGCGAGGACGCCGACCTGTCCGATGCCGACCGCGACGCCTGGCGTGATCGGGTCCATGCCCTGGCCGAGGAGGGCCTGCGCGTCCTCGCCTTCGCCGAACGGCGCGTCGGCTCCGCCGAGGCGGAGCCCTACGAGGAGTTGACGCTGCTGGGGCTGGTCGGCCTCGCCGATCCGCCGCGGGAGGACGCGGCGGAGGCGGTCGGCCGGTGCCGGTCGGCCGGCGTGCGGGTGATCATGGTCACGGGCGACCAGCCCGTCACCGCCGCCTCGATCGCCGAGCAGGTCGGCCTGACCGACGGCGACCCGCGCCCAATCGAGGGCCGCGACCTGCCCGACCTCGACAGCATCAGCGAGGAGGAGCACGAGGACCTGCGCCGCCGCCGGGTGTTCGCGCGCGTCAGCCCCGGCCAGAAGCTGGAACTGATCCGGCTGTGGCAGGAAACCGGCGCCGTGGTCGCGATGACCGGCGACGGCGTCAACGACGCGCCGGCCCTCAAGAAGGCCGATGTCGGCATCGCGATGGGCCGGCGCGGGACCGACGTGGCCCGCGAGGCCGCCGACATCGTCCTGAAGGACGACGCGTTTCCGACGATCGTCGCGGCGATCGAGCAGGGCCGCGCGATCTTCGAGAACATCCGGCGGTTCATCGTCTTCCTGCTGTCGGGCAATCTCGGCGAGGTGCTGGCGATCGGCTTCTGCGCCTCGATCGGGGCGCCGCTGCCGCTCCTGCCGCTGCAGATCCTCTACATCAACTTGGTGCTGGACGTGTTTCCCGCCCTGGCCCTGGGCGTCGGCGAGGGATCGAAGGGCCTGATGCAGCGCCCGCCCCGCGACCCGCAGGAACCGGTACTGACCCGCCGGCACTGGACCGGCACGGCGCTGTGGGGCCTGCTGATCGCGGCGGCCGCGACTGCAGTCTTCTTCGCTGCCCTGGGTCCGCTGGGGCTGGGCGAGGAGCAGGCTGTGACGATCGCCTTCCTGACCTTCGCGCTGGCGCGGCTGTGGCACGTCTTCAACATGCGCGACGCCGGCACCGGCCCGCTGCGCAACACGGTCGTGGCCAACCGCTGGGTGTGGTACGCGATCGGCCTCTGCCTGGTCCTGATCGCCGCCGCCGCCTTCCTGCCGGGCCTGACCGCGGTGCTGGAGGTCGTCCCGGTCGAGCCGATCGGCTGGGCCCTGATCCTCGGCGGCAGCCTGGTCCCCCTGATCGTCGGCCAGATCGTGCTGACCGCGATGCCGGCGAGGGAGCGAGGATGACGCCGAAGGGCCGTTGGGGATGACCGGCGCGCCGGTACCGAGCCCTTGGGCACCATCGCCCCGCAGATTTTCCCGGACCGAGGCACGCCCGGGCGCGGCGGCCTATTTCAACCGCTCCGCCAGCGCCTGGGCGTTCTGCGGCGCATAGGCCTTCTCGTCGTTGTCGAAGAAGCACCAGACCGAGCGGCCGCCGTCGTGCCAGGCGGCGATGCGGTCGGCCCAGGTGTCGAGCGCGGCGTCGTCGTAGCTGCCCTGGTAGGCCTCGCCCGGGCCGTGCAGGCGGACATAGACCAGCGTCGACGACGTGGCCTGGAGCGGCGCCAGGGTTCCGGCGTAGTGCGAGATCACGAAGGCGGCGTCGTGCCGGGCCAGGACCTCGAACACCGGGACGTCGTGCCAGCTCTCGTCGCGGCATTCGACGGCGTAGGCATGCCCCTTCGGCAGCTTGCCGAGGAAGGCGTCGAGGCGGTCCGGATTCGCGTGCCAGCCTCCCGGCAACTGGAACAGCACCGGTCCCAACCGATAGCCGAGCGGGTCGATCGCCCTGAACAGCCGGTCGATCGGCTCCTCCGGATCCTTCAGCTTCTTCATGTGGGTGAGGTAGCGGCTGGCCTTGACCGCGAAGCGGAAATCGGCCGGGACCGCGGCGGTCCATGCGTCCAGCGTCGCCCGGTCGGGAAGGTTGTAGAAGGTGTTGTTGACCTCGACGGCATCGAACCGCCCGGCATAGCGGGGGAGCATGTCCTCCGGCTTCGTGCCCTCCGGATAGAACGGCCCGACCCAGTGGTCGTAGTGCCAGCCCGAACAGCCGATCCGGATCCGCGGCTTGGCCATGGCGGTGCGCTCCCCTTTTCGCGTCGACGGTCCTGCCGGGCAGGTGGACCGGCGATGCCCGGTGCTCAACCCGCGGCGCGCGGGCGCACGAAGGAACGGCGCCGGTTCCGAGGATCGGAGCCGGCGCCGCGAGGGACGACAGGGAGCTCTTGGAGACGGGAAGATCCTAGCGCGAAAGCGCCGCCGATGGAGGCGCACGAAGGCGGTATACCTCGACTAGGAACGCGGCGGGCCCACGCTGGCGGGCACCTTCGCGGCAAGGGGGGCGCGCCGTCCATCAAGGTGACCGCCTGCGCGGGATGACCTCAAAGGGTTGATAGTCAACACTAAGCGGGTCATGCCCGCGACGTCGGGCACCTCCCGGGCACAGGCGATCCCCGCGGTGGCGCTCGCCATCCATGGAGGTCCCCGCCTGCGCGGGGATGACCATATTGGGTTGTGTCCAGAAGAAAAATGGTCGGAGCGGCGGGATTTGAACCCACGACCCCCACACCCCCAGTGTGGTGCGCTACCAGGCTGCGCTACGCTCCGGACCGGTCGCATCGGGGCGGCGAGGCCGCTCCCACGATGCGCGGCGGACTATACTCGGCACCCGGCGACGTGGCAATGCCGGAAGCGCCGTCATTCCCCGCGCAGTTCGGCCCGAAGCGCCTTCAGTTCCGCCAACAGATCCTGGAGTTCGGCACGAATGTCGGGCGCGAGGCCACCGGCCTGGCGGTGCGGCACGTCGCCAGCGCCGGACGCCGGGGCCGGTGCGCTGCCGGGCCCTGCCGACAGGCCGGCCGGGGTCGGCGCAGGGGCCCGCGCAGGAGCCGGCACGGTGGCCCCGGCGGCGGCGTCGACCTCCGCCTCCCCATGGTCCGCATCCCCGCCCGCCGGCCGGCCGCCCTCGCCGAACAGATCGGCGGCCGTCTCGACGGCGGTCTCCCGGTCGTCGTCGACCTTGCCCTCGCGCAGCAGCCGCTGGACGCCCTTGATCGTGTAGCCGTCCTCGTACAGCAGCTTCTGGATCTTCTGCAGAAGCTGGATGTCCTCCGGCCGGTAGTAGCGCCGGCCGCCGCCGCGCTTGAGCGGGCGGACCTGGGTGAACTTCGTCTCCCAGAAACGCAGCACGTGCTGCGGGACGTCGAGCGCCTCCGACACCTCGGAAATCGTCCGGTAGGCGGCCGCCGATTTGCGCGCGCCGCGACCGCGCGCCTCGGTGTCCGACATCTCCGACACGGTCAGGCCGCACCCTCTCGGCGCATCAGGGCGGCGTTGATGCGGTCGCGCAGCACGTGGCTGGCGCGGAACACCAGGACCCGGCGGGGGAGGATCGGCACCTCCTCGCCGGTCTTGGGGTTGCGCCCCACCCGCTCTCCCTTCTGGCGGACCGAGAAACTGCCGAACGAGGAGATCTTGACGACGTCGCCGCGCTCCAGCGCCTCGGCGATCTCGTCCAGCACGGTCTCCACAAGTTCGGAGGATTCGTTGCGCGACAGCCCCACTTCCTCGTAGACGGCTTCGCTCAACTCTGCGCGGGTCACGGTTCTTTCGGCCATGCTGCCCCCAACCCCAAAAGACTGAACTTCACGCCGAACCGTAAGGCGGCTGGAATATTCCGTCAATTCCAAAGGTTTGGGGGACTTCCTTAACGGACCAATCCGGACGTAAACTGCGCATTAAGGTTGATGGGGCGTGCCGCCATCACCAACGGACAAGCGCGGCGCCCCAGGTGAACCCGCCCCCCATCGCCTCCAGCAGGACCAGGTCCCCCGCCTTGATCCGGCCGTCGTCGACCGCCTCCGACAGAGCCAGCGGGATCGACGCCGCGGAGGTATTGGCGTGATGGTCGACGGTCATGACCACCCGCTCCGGTGGCAGGTTGAGTTTTTTCGCTGTGGCGTCGATGATCCGGCGGTTGGCCTGATGCGGCACGAACCAGTCGATGTCGGCATGGGTCAGGCCGTTGGCGGTCAGCGCCTCGTCGACGACCTGGGCCAAGTTGACCACGGCGTGCTTGAACACCTCCCGCCCGTTCATCCGGACATGGCCGACGGTGCCGGTCGTGGCGGGGCCGCCGTCGACATAGAGCATGTCCGCCTGCCGCCCGTCGGAATGCAGATGGGTCGACAGGATGCCCGGCGAGTCGGCCCCCTGCCCCTCCGGCGGGTCCTCGGCCCGGAGCACCACCGCGCCGGCGCCGTCGCCGAACAGGACGCAGGTGGTGCGGTCCTCGAAGTCCAGCAGGCGGGAGAAGGCTTCCGCGCCGATCACCAGGGCGTGGCGCGCCGGCCCGTTGCGCATCAGGGCATCGGCCACCGACAGGGCATAGACGAAGCCGGAGCAGACCGCCTGGATATCGAACGCGGCGCCCTGGTGCATGCCGAGTTCCGCCTGGACCCGCACCGCCGTGGCCGGGAAGGTCTGGTCCGGGGTCGTCGTCGCCAGGACGATCAGGTCGAGGTCGCTGCCGTCGAGACCGGCCTTCGCCAGCGCCTTGCGCGCCGCCGCGAGCGCCATGTCGGATGTCCGCTCGCCCTCCGCCACGAAACGCCGTTCGCGGATGCCGGTACGCTGGACGATCCATTCGTCAGTGGTATCGACGATCTGCTCCAGCGCCGCGTTGGTGACAATGCGGGCGGGCAGATAGGAGCCGGTGCCGACGATGCGGGTACGCCGGGCCGTCATCCCGCCGCCGCTCCGGCCGCGGGCGGTTCGGAGCGGGCAGACTCCGGCGCGTCGGCCAGCGCGGCCGCGGGGGCGTGTCGGGCGTATCGCTCCACTTCCTCGATCACCTTGTCGTTGAATCGGTTGCGCACGAGCTCGAAGGCCACGTCGATGGCATTGGCGAAGCCCAGTTCGTCGGTGCCGCCGTGGCTCTTCACGCAGATGCCGCGAAGCCCCAGGAACATGGCGCCGTTGTACTGGCGCGGATCGGCGCGGGTCCGCAGCTTTCGGAACGAGTTGCGCGCCAGAAGGTAGCCGAGCCGGGCGAAGACCGAGGACCGGAAGGTGGCCCTCAGCCATTCGCCGTAGAGCTTCGCCGTCCCCTCCGCCGTTTTCAGGGCGACATTGCCGGTGAATCCGTCGGTCACCACCACGTCCACGATGCCCGCCGGGATGTCGTTGCCCTCCACGAAGCCGTGGAAATCGCCGGGCAGGTCGGTCTCGCGCAGGCGCGCCGCCGCCTCCTTGACCACCTCGTTGCCCTTCAGCGCCTCCGCCCCGATGTTGAGCACGCCGACCGTCGGACGCTCCAGGCTCAGCACCGCCTTGGCGAACAGCGAGCCCATGATGGCGAACTGCACCAGGTTTTCCGGCCGGCAGTCGACATTCGCCCCGAGGTCCAGCATCACGCTCTCGCCCCGCAGCGTCGGGAAGAACGAGACGATCGCGGGCCGGTCGATCTCCGGCAGGGTCTTCAGGACGAACTTCGCCATCGCCATCAGCGCACCGGTGTTGCCGGCGCTGACGACGCAGTCCGCCTCGCCCTCCGCCACGGCGTCGATCGCCCGGCGCATGCTGGTCGTCCGGCCGGCGCGCAGCGCCACCGACGGCTTCATGTCGTCCGTCACCGCATCGTCGCAGTGGCGCACCTCCGCCGCCGCCTCCAGCGCCGGGTGGCGCGCCAGGAGCGGCCGGACCAGTGCTTCGTCCCCGAAGACGAGAAAGCGCAGTTCCGGATGCCGGGTTCGGGCGAGATCGGCACCGGCGATCACCATTGCCGGCGCGTGATCGCCGCCCATCGCGTCCAGCGCGATCGTCGGGTGCTCCGGTGCGGCGCGCTCGGTCATGAGGTCGAGCCTGTCGAGTGTCGGACCATCACGGTATCCGCCGTCCTGTCCCCGGCCGTGCTGCCGCGCTCATCCCTGCCGGCCCGGAGTTCCGAAAGGCAGGCGAAGCCGGCGTCCGTCCGATGGTCCGGTGCGGGTGCAGCCATCCGGAGACGATACGGCTCCTCGCCCCCCGCGCCCCGGGTTTCGTATGCCGGATCGGCCGGGCACCGACCCGAAGGTCCTGCCACAGATAGGATCTTGCTGCACGCCACGCCCGAGCTTATAGCAAATTCTTCGCCTGCCGGGCAGACGGCCTTTCAACAGCGGGCGCGCCTGGACGGCAGCGACGCGCCGTACCGCGGACGAGGGGCGACGCCCGCGGGCGCAGGCGACGCCGTCAGCGCGGGCGCTTGATGTCCAGAACCTGACGGCCGCGATACATCCCGGTCTTCAGGTCGACGTGGTGGGGCCGCACCAGTTCGCCGCTGTCCTTGCTCTCGACATAGGCGTCCGGGCTGATGGCGTGATGGGCGCGGCGCATGTCGCGGCGCGACTTGGAGGTCTTCTTCTTCGGAACGGCCATGGCAACTGTCCTCGATTTCAAAAGGCGGCCCTGCCGGGGCCGCCCATCGGGCGGCTTACTTAACGGAAAAGGTCCTGGCCGGCAAGCCCGCGCATGCCTGCCCTATCGCCGCCCGCGCAGCTGGTCGAGCGCGGCGAACGGGCCGGCGGTCTCCGGCGCCGTCTCCGCCACCCCGTCCGGCCTCTCGTCCGCCCTCTCGTCCGGCTCGACGGAACCCGACTCAAGGCCTTCCGGAAGACCTGCGCCGGGGGCCCGGGGATAGGGGTCGAGCGCCAGCGACAGGGTCTGGACCACCAGCTCGCCCAGATCGATCGCCGTGGCCGGCAGCGGCTCGACATCGGCCGCGCCTTCCGGGTCGACCTCGACGTCGCCGGTCTCCAGGTCCGGGACGTAGAGGGTCAGGAAGTCCTCCTCGATCCGGGCGGGCAGCGGCTCCAGGGTCACCACGCAGGTCTGCACCACGTCAGCCGACAGGTGGCCCGCCACCTCGACCGCGCGGCCGCGGTTTCGCGTCTTGAACGCGATGTCGGCGGTCAGCGTCTGGATCGCCGGAAGGTCGAGGCGGCGCGCGATCGCCGCGCGTTCGGCCTCGGTCGCCTCCAGCCGGCGGGTGGTCCGCTCCGCCCTCACATCGGCGATCGCGAGGCGCCGCGGGAACTCGCTCCTCGATCCGGTCATCACCCCGCCTCCCCGACGTCGACGCGCGGCGCCTCCGGAAACGCGACCTGGCCCGCCAGCAGGGCGTCGGCCGGCTGGGCGGCCAGAACCTCCGTCGCCCGGCGGACATAGGCGGCGATCGCGGCCAGCCCCACCTCCGGCGCCTGGGCGGCGCCCCAGAGATTGCGGCGCAGCGCCTCGGTCAGGCCGGCATCATCACGGGTCGCCGGATCGAGCTCCCGGTCATAGACCTTGAGCCGGCCATAGAACGCATAGGCCATCTTCTTGATCCGCTTGCCGACCCCCAGGTCGCCGACGCCCATTTCGCGCAGGTTCCGGTCCATGTCGGACATCATGGTGTCGAACACCGCCTGCGACACCGCCTCGCCCGCCGGCCCCTCGTCCTTCAGCCGACGGAACAGCAGGAACGCGTGCAGCACGATCAGGTCGAACCGGCCGTCGACCGTATCCGGCACACCGCAATCGGTATAGAATTCCGGAATCCGCGCCTGCTCCACCACCGCGAGGTAGAGCGTCGGCGCGACGGCCCCCGGGCCGGGCACGCGGCCGGACGAGCGGCCGAACAGGCGGTCGAGCAGCGACACGGGCGAAGGCGCCTTCCATCCATGGCCGACCGGTTTCCGATCGGTCTCGATTCCAGGCGGCGGCGCGGCATGGAACGCGTTGACACGGCGGCCGCGGACGCCAAGATGAGCCCTGGCAAATAGGGCCGGGCTGGCACGGCGTCAACACGGCAGAGGGGCGCCCGATCTCGCATGCGGGCCGCCCATTCGTTTTTCGGGGATTTGGCATGACCACGAACCGGTCCGGCAGGGCGATCGCACTGGCGCTCACCGGCGTCCTGGCGCTGGGGGCGCTCGCCGCCTGCGCGCCCGAGGTGGCGACCCGCGGCAACCTGGTGGAGGATTTCCGGCTGGAGTCGGTCCGCCCCGGGGTCAGCAGCCAGGCCGACGTCCAGGCCGCGCTGGGCCCGCCGACGGTGGTCCCGCAGTTCGAAGAGGGCACTTGGTACTACATTGGCCAGCGCACCGAGAAGCGGGCGTTCTTCGAGCCGGACATCGTCGAGCGCCGGGTGGTGCGGGTCACCTTCGACCAGGTCGGCACCGTCGCGGCGGTCGACGAACTGACCCTCGACGAGGGCCAGGAGGTCGAACTGGTCGACCGCGAGACCCCGACCCGCGGCCGACAGATGGGCTTCCTGGAGCAGATGCTGGGCAACCTCGGCCGGTTCAACGAGGCGGAGTAAGGCGGCGGCGATGGGCTTGCCGCGACGGCGCGTACCGGCCAATCCTGAGGCCAGGGACGTACGCCTTCAGCTTGCCGTTCTCGGCACTACCCCCACCACCGCGACCCGCTTCGGCGGGCCGGCGGCGGTGATGCGCGTCCGCGGGCCGGGAGGCGGCTGAGCCTCCGCTGCCCGACTGACCGATCCACCACCCAAGGCCCCGCCGGCAACGGACGGGGCCTTCGTCGTGTCAGGGACCGTCGACCTCCACCGCCCGTCGCCGACGGGGCCTCACTTCCCGAGGAGAGCCCCATGGACCCCCACGATCACCGCAGCGTCGGCCATGCCATGGCCCTGTTCCACCAGCAGGAGGACGGCCCGGGCGTGGCGTTCTGGCACCCACGCGGCGCGCGGCTGTGGCAGACGGTCGAGGACGACATCCGCCGGCGCATGGCGGCGGCCGGCTACGCCGCCGTCCGCACGCCGCAGCTGCTGGCGCGGTCGCTCTGGGAGAAGAGCGGCCATTGGGAGACGTTCGCCGAGGCCATGTTCACGGTCGGCGACGGGGAGCGCCGGCTGGCGCTGAAGCCGATGAACTGCCCCGGGCATGTCCAGATCTTCAACAAGGCTGTGCACGGGCGCCGCGATCTCCCTGTCCGGCTTGCCGAATTCGGCCAGTGCCACCGCAACGAGCCGTCGGGGGCGCTGAGCGGACTGATGCGCGGGCGCGCCTTCGTGCAGGACGACGCGCACGTCTTCTGCACCGAGGAGCAGGTGGCGGACGAGGTGGCACGGTTCTGCCGTCTGCTTGGCACGGTCTATGCCGACTACGGGTTTGAATCCTGGCATGTCGGCTTCTCGACGCGGCCGGCGGCGCGTGCCGGGTCGGAGGCCGCCTGGGACCGGTCCGAGGCGATGCTGGAAGCGGCGGCGCGGACGGCCGGGCTCGACCCGGTGCTGCAGTCCGGCGAGGGTGCCTTCTATGGGCCGAAGCTGGAATTCGTGCTTGAGGACAGCCGCGGCCGGCGCTGGCAATGCGGCACGATCCAGCTCGACCGGGTACTGCCCGAGCGGCTGGGCGCCCTCTTTGTCGACACCGACGGCGTGCGACGGCGGCCGGTGATGCTGCACCACGCGGTGCTGGGCAGCCTGGAGCGGTTCATCGCCGTCCTGCTGGAGCACCATCGCGGCCGCCTGCCCTTCTGGCTGGCGCCGGACCAGGTCGCGGTCGCCTCGATCGGTCCTGACCAGGCGGCGGCGACCGAGGCGGCGGTGCAGCAGTTGGCAGCCGTCGGCCTGCGCGCCGTGGCCGATGTCCGGGAGGAGAGCCTGTCGCGCAAGGTGATAGACGCCCGGCGCCTCGGCATCCCGGTCCTGGCCGCGGTCGGCCCGCGCGAAGCAGCGGCGGGCACGCTGGCGCTCCGCCGGCTGTTCGACGGCGGCAAGGCCGAGGAGACGCCGCTCTACGCCGCCGCGGCGGCCCTGGCGGCGGAGGCGTTGCCGCCGTCGCGGCGAGCGTGATCGACGGATGGAGAACGATTGAGGCGAGTGATAAACGTGCCTATTGACAACCTATAGGTGTTTGCCATAGTAGTTTTTGTTACTCTTGGTGGCTATCTCTGTGAGGTGCGCCGTGTCCGAGCATCATGCGAACGTCATCATCGGCGGGGGTCCTGCGGGCCTCAACCTGGCCATCGAATTCCGGAAGCGGGGAATCGACCATCTGCTCCTGGAAGGCCGGGAAAGCGTCGGCGGACAATGGGACCGCCTGCCGGTCTGCGGTCAGCTCATCTCCCTGAACAAGAAATACGTTCCGGGCGACGATCACACCTACAAGATGCGATACGACTGGCACACGCTGAGTTCGATCAGCGCGGAGGATGCGGCCCGCGATCCCAGGCTGGTCTTTACCGAATGGACCTCCGAACACTGGCCGTCCGCGCGGACCTACAAGGCATATCTGCAGTACGTGGCGCGCGAAATGGGGCTGACGGCGTCCATCCGCACCGGGGCCCACGTCCAGCGGATCTCGCGGCCCGACGGCCGGTTCCGGCTCGAAATCGCGGGCCTGGGCCCCGAGACCTGCACGTTCTACCAGGATTTCGACGCCGAGGCGGCGGCGGAACGCTATCGCAACAAGATCGTCATCGTCATCGGCCGCGGCAATTCGGCCTTCGAGATCGCCCATCACCTCGTCGACATCACCGCCGAGACCCGGGTGGTGACCCGTTCGCTGCCGGAGTTCGCCCGGCAGAGCCACAACGTGCACGACATCCGTGCCCAGGTGGCGGACGTCTTCGATCTCATGCAGCTGAAATCCAACAACAACATCGTCAGCGACCGCATCACCGAGGTCAGCCGGATCACGTCGGGTCCCCATCGCGGCCGCCTTCGCGTCAGGTACGAGACGCCCTGCCCGCATTGGTCGCCGCCCCGCTGGATGCGCCGCACCGGCATCGTCGACGACATCATCGTCTGCTGCGGCTTCAACTACACCATGGCCTCCATCTTCGACGGAGAGACCGTCGACCCGGCGACGGACGACCGCGGCAAATACTGCCTGCTGACCTCGACCTGGGAGTCCGTCAACGTTCCCGACCTCTTCTTCATCGGCGCGCCGACGCGCGTGAACGATCCCGACGCGGCCTCCGGATTCGTGCACGGCTTCCGGTGCAACATCCTGGCGCTCGCCGACATCGTCGCCGAGCGCTACCACGACATGCCGCTGCGACCGGTATACGAGACCGTCGTCCCCCACAACGATCCGGCGGAGGGTCTGGCGCCGCTGGCCGACTATCTCGTCAGGCTGGTCAGCACGACCATGCCACTGTTCGAGCTCTTCGGCTTTTTCGGGACGATGGTCACCTTCGACGAACAGGCGGACGGCCGCCTGCTGGCCCGGGTCTGGCCGCCCTTCCCCCGCCGGTACAATCACGAGCGCTGGGGCGACCGGAAGCGGTGGGTGGAGATCGTCTTCCAGTACGGCTTCGACCGTTACGGCGACGGGACCATCCCGACCCACTACTTCACCCTTCCTGCCGACCATTTCGACACGTCGAAGAGCGCCTACATCCATCCGGTCTTCCACGTCTACCGGGACGGGATCGAGGTGGATCAGTTCCACATGCAGGAGAGCCTCATCGGCCGCTGGGACATCGACGACTACGTGGACGAGGAGACCAACGTCGACCAGTACAAGAACGTGGCCTTCAATGCCTGTGCCAGCGCGCTGGGTCTCGACGAGCGCCGCAGCATGCTGCCGGTGCGCGAGGAGTTCGTCGATCGCTGCTATCCGGTGATGAGCGACGAAGAGGTGGCCGACGCCCTGCGCATCCAGCCGACGCTCAAAATGCTGATGTTCGGCAACGCGTCCTGAGGAAGCGCTTCGGGCGGTCGACGGCAGGTCAGGCGTCTCGACCGTGACGGCGCGCCGATGGCGCGACCCAGCGACATCCGACCCCCAACCCGGTCACCGGGAGGTCGCGCCTCCGCTGACGCTTCCGCGCGACCTACGATTGAATTTCGTTTGTCGATGACCTACAAGTCGCGGTGCGGGAAACGGACTTCCGGGAGGACGGCTTGGGCATGGTGGAGGGGCTTCTGGGCCTGATCCTGACCAGCGCGGTGCTGATCGCCGTGCCGGGGCCCAGCATCATGTTTCTGGTCGGCCAGACGCTGTCGGTGGGGCGGCCGAGCGCACTTCGGGGCGTCGTCGGCAACGCGATCGGGACCTACGGCGTCGGCGTGGTGCTGGCGGTCGGGATCGGGTCGCTGATCCTGCGCTCGGGCGAAGTGATGCTGGCGATCAAGCTGTTCGGCGCGGTGGTGCTGTGCGCCATCGGCCTGCGCTACATCCTCGCCCGGCAGCAGCTCCGCGACGGCGGCGACGCCCCGCCCACGACCCGGCGCCAGTCGCTGGTCTCCGGGATGATCGTCGGGTTCACCAATCCGAAGGCGCTGATCATGTTCGGCACGATCGTGCCGAGCTTCATGCCCGCCGGCACCGACAGCCCGATCGCGACGCTGCTGCTGTGGTCGCTGATCCCGATCGGCCTCGGCCTGGTAATCGACGGGCTCTGGGTGCTGACCGCCGACGCGGCGCGCGTGCGCCTGCTGCGGGCGGAGCGCAGCCTGAGGATCGTCAACGCCGCCGGGGGCGCGCTGATTCTCGCCATGGGGGTCCTTCTGGCGCTGGAGGCGTTCGGCGTCACCGGGCGGTGATGGCCGTCGCAGCTGCGACGCGACCCACATTTCCTCGATTCGTAGGTCGCGTCGAAGGCGCGATGGTCCGGCGGTGGAATGTCGCGCCTGCGCTGACGCTCCGACGCGACCTCCGCACAAAGGAAAGGGGCCGCTCCCGTAGGAAGCGGCCCCTGCCCGAGTGTGTCGCCGTGCTCAGTGGGCCAGGACGGCCAGCAGCAGCAGGGCGACGATGTTGGTGATCTTGATCATCGGGTTGACGGCCGGACCGGCGGTGTCCTTGTACGGGTCGCCGACGGTGTCGCCGGTGACCGCGGCCTTGTGGGCCTCGGAGCCCTTGCCGCCGAAATTGCCGTCCTCGATGTACTTCTTGGCGTTGTCCCAGGCGCCGCCGCCCGCGGTCATCGAGATCGCGACGAACAGGCCGGTGACGATCACGCCGAGCAGCATCGCGCCGACCGCCGAGAACGCCGCCGACTTGCCCGCGATCAGCAGGACGATGACGTACACCACGATCGGCGCCAGCACCGGCAGCATCGAGGGGATGATCATCTCCTTGATCGCCGACTTGGTCAGCAGGTCGACCGCGCGGCCGTAGTCCGGCTTCTGCGTGCCTTCCATGATGCCCGGCATCTCGCGGAACTGGCGACGCACCTCCTCGACCACCGAGCCGGCGGCACGGCCGACCGCGGTCATGCCCATGGCGCCGAACAGGTACGGCAGCAGGCCGCCGAGGAACAGGCCGACCACGACATAGGGGTTCGACAGGCTGAAGTCGACCTCGACACCCTGGAAGTACGGGTAGGCATCCGGATTGTCGACGAAGAAGCCGATATCCGCGGTGTAGGCCGAGAACAGCACGAGGGCGCCCAGGCCGGCAGAGCCGATGGCGTAGCCCTTGGTCACCGCCTTGGTGGTGTTGCCGACCGCGTCGAGGGCGTCGGTGGTGTTGCGCACCTCGCTGTCCAGGTCGGCCATCTCGGCGATGCCGCCGGCGTTGTCGGTGACCGGGCCGTAGGCGTCGAGCGCCACCACCATGCCGGCCAGCGCCAGCATCGCGGTGACCGCGATGGCGATGCCGAGGAGCCCGCCGATCAGGTAGGTGATGATGATCGCGGCGCAGATGATGATCGCCGGGATCGCCGTGGCCTCCATCGAGATCGCGAGGCCCTGGATCACGTTGGTGCCGTGGCCGGTGGTCGACGCCTTCGCGACCATCCGCACCGGCCGGAAGTTGGTGCCGGTGTAGTACTCCGTCACCCAGATGATCAGCCCGGTGACGATCAGGCCCACCACCGCGCAGGCGAACAGGCCGCCGCCCGTCACGCTGAACGACTGCCCGCCCACGACATAGTCGTAGGAGGTGCCGAACCCGAGCACCCAGGCCGTCATGATCGCGATGCCGACCAGCGACAGCACCGCCGAGACGATGAAGCCCTTGTAGAGGGCGCCCATGATGTTCTTGCTGTCGCCCAGCTTGACGAAGAAGGTGCCGATGATCGAGGCGATGATGCAGATCGCGCCGATCGACAGCGGATAGGCCATCATCGACGACAAGGCCTCGGCCGTGCCGACGAAGAAGATCGACGCCAGCACCATCGTGGCGACCACGGTGACGGCGTAGGTTTCGAACAGGTCCGCTGCCATGCCCGCGCAGTCGCCGACATTGTCGCCCACATTGTCGGCGATCACCGCCGGGTTGCGGGGGTCGTCCTCCGGGATTCCGGCCTCGACCTTGCCCACCAGGTCGGCGCCGACATCCGCGCCCTTGGTGAAGATGCCGCCGCCGAGACGGGCGAAGATCGAGATCAGCGAGGCGCCGAAGCCCAGCGCCACCAGCGGGTCGATCAGGTCGCGGCCATCGGCCCCGATGCTCAGCAGGACGACGTAGTAGCCGGCGACCGCGAGCAGCGCCAGGCCGGCCACCAGCATGCCGGTGACGGCGCCCGACTTGAACGCGATGTCGAGGCCGTGCGCCAGGCCCTTGCGCGCGCCCTCGGCGACGCGGACGTTCGCCCGGACCGAGATGTGCATGCCGATATACCCGGCCGCGCCAGACAGCACCGCGCCGATCACGAAGCCGATGCCGACCCAGATGCTGAGCAGCAGCGACACCAGAATGGCGATCACGACGCCGACCATGGCGATGGTCGTGTACTGGCGGTTGAGATAGGCGCGCGCGCCTTCCTGGATGGCGCCGGCGATTTCCTGCATGCGCTGGGTGCCGGCCGGCGCGCTGAGCACCGCCTTCGACGCCCAGACACCGTAGGCCAAGGCCAGCAGGCCGCAGGCCAGGACGAATGTCAAAACGGCTGTCATGGATTATTTTCCTTCGGATCCCAAGAGCCGGGCTCCCGTCGGAATCGGCCGGTCTTCTCCCCATCCCAGCCGTCGGGCGCCCCGCGAGGCGGCCGGACAATGCCAGAACGCCGAAAACGAAGCAACACCTTGGCCCGGCCGTCGTGCCGCGCCGCAACAATCGGCGCGACCGGGGCAAACCGCGGGTTTGGCGCGGATGGCAGGATCGGCCGCCGCCGCCGGGCTCAGGCCGGAGCGGCGGTGCGGCGCAGGTGCAGCCAGACGACCGCGGCGGCGGCGAGCATGAGGGGCGGCGCGACGCCGAGGTTGACCGCCACCCAGCCCAGGCTGGAGTGCAGCGCCCCGGAGGAGAAGGCGGCGACGGCCACCGTGGTGAAGACCAGGAAATCGTTCAGCGCCTGGGTCTTCGCCCGCTCCGACGGGCTGTAAGTCTCGGTCGCCAGCGTGGTGCCGCCGATGAACATGAAGTTCCAGCCCAGGCCCAGCAGCACCAGCGCAGACCAGAACTGCAGGAATTCCACCCCGGTCAGGTTGATTGCCAGGCACAGGCCATTCAGCACCGCCCCGACCAGGATGATTCGGGTCGCCCCGAATCGCGCGATCAGCGATCCGGTGAAGAAGCTGGGCACGAACATCGCGAGGGCGTGCCATTGGATCACGAAGGCGGCCGTGTCGAAGTCGAACCCGCAATCGACCATGGCGAGCGGCGTCGCCGTCATCACGAGCGACATGACGCCGTAGCCGATCGCCGCCGAGAGGACAGCGACGATGAAGGTCGGCTGCCGGGCGATCACCCCCAGCGGCCGGCCGTGATCGGCCCGCTGGGCGGCGGTCAGCCGCGGGATCTCGATGAACTGGAGCAGCCCCAGGACCACCACCGCCAGCGCCGCGATCGCGAGATAGGACCCGGCGAACAGCACCGGGGCGAAGAGATCGCGGCTCCACTTCGCGAGTTCCGGTCCGGCGACGGCGGCCACGACGCCGCCGGCCAGGACCAGGCTGATCGCCTTGGGCTTGAACGCCTCGGACGCCGTGTCGGCGGCGGCGAAGCGGTAGTACTGGACGAAGCTGTTGAACAGCCCCATCGGGATCGACGCCGCCATGAACAGCCAGAAATCCGCCTCCCAGATTGCCCAGGCGCCGATCAGCCCGCCGGCGATCCCCAGCACCGCGCCGACCGAGAACCCGGCCCGCCGCCCGATCCTGCGCATCAGGAACGCCGCCGGGAACGCGCCGACCATGGTGAAGGTGAACTGGATCGCGACCGGCAGCGTTGCCAGGCTCTTGTCCGTGGCCAGCGAGAAGCCGACCAGGGCGGACACCGTGATGATCACGGAGTTGCCGGACATGCTGAGCGCCTGGCACAGCGCCAGCAGCAGCACGTTCTTCTTGGTCGGGTCCCGGCGCCGGTCGGCGACGGTCCCTGCGGTGTCGGCAGCAAGGGTCATGGTGCGCAGGATAATCGGGAAATCTCCCTAGGCAAGATAGGGAAACCCGGCTGAAACACTCCTGCGGCGGCTGCCCGCCTTGCCCCTTTCGGGACAAACGGGGTTCGGTGCGAGCACGACCCCGGCGGGCGGCCAGGGCGCGAGCCAGTGCGGGAGAGACGCCAGCGCGGCGCTCTGTCGCAGCCCCGGCCCTCTCCCGGCCGCCGCCGCGCCGAGGCGCGACGAAGCCCCGCCGCCCGCGCCAGGGCAACTCCCGAACTGATCGAATCATCAGTTCGGGACGAATTGCCCTGTCTTTAATGGTCTAGAGCAACTTATCTGCGCCCCTTGAGGCGCAGGTTGCTCTAGGCTGCGCCGATGACGCCGCGACGCAGCACCGTGCCTTTGTCGCCAGGGCCGGCTGGCGGCCTCGCCCGCGCCATCCTGGCGCTTGCGGCCGCCGCCCTGGCCTGGGGCGCCGCGCCGGCCGACCTCCGGGCGCAGGAGCTGCCGAGGTTCGACGGCCTGCGCCCGCCCTTCGTCGCCTGGCAGCCGCCGACGCCCGCGCCGGACCTGGTCTGGCGTGACGGCAGGGGCGAAGACCGCCGGCTGTCGGCGCTGCACGGCCGACCGGTGCTGGTGGCGTTCTGGGCGACCTGGTGCGCGCCCTGCGTCGCCGAGATGCCGACGCTCGACGCCCTGGCCGAGGCGATGGACGGCCGGCTGGCGGTGGTGCCGATCGCGCTCGACGAAGGCGGCGTGTCGGCGGTGCGCCGGTTCTACGACCGCCACGGCATCGACTCGCTGCCGGTCGCCGTCGATCCGCTGGGCAATACGGCCTATGCCTCGGACGACTGGCGCCGGCCGGGGGCGCTGCCCCTGTTCGGCCTGCCGATGACCTGGTTCGTCAATGCGGAGGGCCGGCTGGTCGGCTATGTCGCCGGTTCGGCCGACTGGGCGGACGACGGGGCGCGCGACCTGCTGAAGCGGCTGTTCGGCGGGTAGGCCGCTTCCCCTTGGGGGGCGAGGGCGACGGCGCCGTGCCAGGGTCCCCCCCTCGACGACGGCCGTCCGGGCGCTATCTTTCCGGTCATGCTCGATGCCGTCCGCCCTCCCGCCACTACCGTCGTCACCGGCCCCGAGGGGGCGGAGCCCGCGTTCACCGTGTGCTACAACGGCTCCTGTCCGATCTGCAGCCGCGAGATCGCCGTCTACCGGCGCAAGGCCGAGGCGCGCGGCGTGCCGGCGCGCTGGATCGACGTGTCGGAGCCGCCGTCGCGCTCCCGCGCGGCGCTGAAGGAATGCGGCATGCCGGCCGGGGTCGACCGCGAGGGGCTCCTGAAACGCATGCACGCGGTCGGCCGGGACGGCCGGCCGGTCGCCGGGATCGACGCCTTCCTGGTGGTCTGGCGCGCGCTGCCCGGCTACGAATGGCTCGCGCGCCTGGCGGCGCTGCCGGGAATCAGGCCGGTGCTCGGCTGGCTTTACGACAACGTGGCTGCCGAGGCGATCTACCGCTGGCACAAGCGGCGGGAGCGCAAGGGCCTGGTGCCAGGCGGGTCGTAGCCGACTTCTCCCGCCATGACCGCCGTTCCGGCCTTCGGGCTAGCCCGCCATCGGCAGGCGGAAGACGGCGAATCCCTCCTCGGTCTCGCCCGCCGGGGCGGCCCCGGGGACCGTCTCCAGATACGCGGTCGCGACCGGGGAGGTCCGGAACCGCACGTCGGTCGCGCCGGGCACCGGGGCGAAGGACCAGTTGCCGTCGGCTGACGGGTTGATGATGCCCTGCTCCACGATATAGCGCACGATGATGTCGCGATTGGTGTCCGGCCCGACGAAGACGATGACGTCCGGCCCGATCCCGGGGAAGTTGCCGCCGCCGCCGGCGCGGTAGTTGTTGGAGGCGACTATGAACGCCTCCGCCGGGTCGATCGGCCGGCCGTCGACCTGCAGATCGACGATCCGCTCCGCGTCCGGGTTCACCAGGGCGCCGTCGACGTCGTAGCGCGCCGGCTGCGACAGGTCGATCCGGTAGGTCACCCCGTCGATGACGTCGAAATTGTACGACGGGAAATCCGAATTCACGAGCTGCTGCGGCGCGTCCGTCGCGGTCAGCCGGTTGAACTGACCGGCCGAACGCTCCAGCCACTCCTTCACCGTGGCGCCGGTGATCCGCACCGCGCGGATGGTGTTGGGGTAGAGGTAGAGGTCGGCGACGTTCCTGATCGCGATCGGACCGGCCGGCACGTCGGTGTAGTAGTCCGGCCCGCCGCGGCCGCCGGCCTTGAAGGGCGCGGCGGCGGACAGCACCCTGAGGCCCTCGTGCTCGGTGCCCTGCATCATCCGCTCGATGTACCAGCGCTGGGCGTTGGAGACGATCTGGACCGAGGGGTCGTCCTGGACCAGGGCGAAATAGCTGTTGATCGGCGCCGAGGTCTCGCCGACCGGCGCGCGGACGTAGTCGAGCGTCGCCTCGTGCTCGGCCCGCACCGCGGCCAGCACCGCCGGGCTCGCCTCGACCAGCGGGATCACCTCGCGCTCCTGCCGCCCATAGATCGGCCGCGCCTCGCTGACCGCGTCGACGACGCGCCAGTCGCCGCCGTCGTGTTCCAGCAGCAGGTCGATCACGCCCAGGTGCGATCCCCAGAAGCCGCCCATCACTGCCGGCACGCCGCCGAGCAGCCCGCGCTCCGCATCGATGCCGGGCAGATCGGCGTAGTCGGGGCCGGGGAACACCCGGTGGTGGTGGCCGGTCAGGATCGCGTCGATGCCGGGGACCTGCGAGAGGTAGAAGCTGGCGTTCTCCATCTCGTCGCTCGCGGCCTCGGTGCTGATGCCGGAGTGGGAGAGCGCGATCACCACGTCGGCGCCCGCCTCGCGGATCTGCGGCACCAGCGCGGCGGCGGTCGGCACGATGCCGCGCACGCCGACGCTGCCCTCCAGATGCGCCCGGTCCCAGGTCATGATCTGCGGCGGCGTGAAGCCGATCACGCCGATGCGGATGGCGTGCTCCTGCCCCTCGCCGTCGATCACCGCGCGTTCCAGCAGGGTCCAGGGCTCGACCAGGAAGTCGTCCTGCGCCACCGACGCGCGCGCCGTGCCCTTATGGACGTTGGCCAGCACTACCGGGAACTCGGCGCCGGCCAGCGCCGTCATCAGGAAGTCCAGGCCGTAGTTGAACTCGTGGTTGCCGATGGTCGCCACGTCGAAGCCGACCGCGTTCATTGCCTTGACGATCGGGTGCACGTCGCCCTCGGCCAGTCCCTTCCTGTAGGCCATGTAGTCGCCCATCGGGTTGCCCTGCAGGAAGTCGCCATTGTCGACCAGCAGGGTGTTGGGCGCTTCCGCGCGCAGGGCGTCGATGATGCTCGCCGTCTTGGCCAGGCCAACCGTGTCGTCTTCCCGGTCGCGGTAGTAGTCGTAGGGGAAGACATGGACGTGGACGTCGGTCGTCTCCAGCAGCCGCAGTTGCACCGTCCCGGCCGCCCGGGCGAACCGCCAGGGGCTGCCGGCCAGCGACATCGCCCCGGTCCCGGCGGCGGAAGCGGCGAGAAACCGGCGGCGGGTGATGGGGGAGTAGAGCTTCTTGATCACGCTGACGTCTCCCGATGCTGGCGACCTGGAGGGGCAAGCAGTGCGGGAAAGGCTACCACCCGATCGCGGCATTGGTGCGTGAAAAATCGGTAACGGCCGAGGGGATGGCGCCCCGGCCGCGCGGATCCCGGGGGGTGCCGCGCGCTAGCCCTTCTCGCGCAAGAGCCGCGCCTTCTCGCGCTCCCAGGAGCGCTTCTTCTCGGTCTCGCGCTTGTCGTGCTTTTTTTTGCCGGTGGCGATGCCGAGTTCGATCTTGGCGATGCCCCGGTCGTTGAAGTGGATGTCGAGCGGGACGAGGGTCACGCCCTCGCGCCGCACGGCGCCCAGCAGCCGGTTCATCTCGCGCCGGTGGACCAGGAGCTTCCGCGGTCGCTTGGTCTCGTGATTGAACTGCGAGGCCTGGCGGTATTCCGGGATATAGGCATTGAACAGGTAGAGCTCGCCCTTCATCTCGCCGGCATAGCTGTCCTGAAGGCTGGCTCGCCCCTCGCGCAGCGACTTCACCTCGCTGCCGTCGAGCATGATCCCCGCCTCAAGCTGGTCGTCGATGAAATAGTCGTGGCGGGCGCGCCGGTTCTGGGCGACGACGCGACCGCCCCGGCTCTTGGGGCTCGCCATGGTGGACTGCTCGAATGATGGACCGGCCGCGGCCGGCGACGGGGCCGGCCGCGCCGACGCGGAGGGAAGAACGGCGGACCGCCGCGCGGGCCGGCGGTCAACTGTGGCACGTACGCCCGCGGGCGCCTCAGTTCAAGAGGCCGGCGTGCCGCATCGCCGATTCGACCGCCGCGCGGACCGGGGCCGTGCACTCGACCAGCGGCAGCCGCACGGCGGTGGAGGACTTGCCGATCAGGCTGCAGGCGTACTTGATGGGCGCCGGGCTCGATTCGAGGAACAGGGCGCGGTGGAGCGGCGCCAGCCGGTCCCGTGCCTCCGCGAACGCCGCGAGGTCGCCGTTCCGCCAAGCCTGCCACTGCTGGGCGCAGAGCGCCGGCGCGACATTGGCGGTCACGGAGATGCAGCCGTGCCCGCCCTGGGCGAAGAACGCCGCCGAGGTCGCATCCTCGCCCGACAATTGACAGAATTCCGGTCCGATCTCATGCCTCACCCGGGCCGGCCGGCCGAGATCGTTGGTGGCGTCCTTGACGCCGACAATGTTGGGCAGCGCCGCCAGCCGGGCCATGGTCTCCACGGTCATGTCGACCACCGATCGCCCGGGGATGTTGTAGATGACGACCGGAATGTCCGCCGCATCGTGGACCGCCTTGAAATGCTGATACAATCCCTCCTGCGTCGGCTTGTTGTAGTAGGGTGTGACCACCAGCACGGCGTCGGCGCCGGCCGCCTTGGCATGGCGGGTGAAGTCCACTGCCTCGTCGGTCGAGTTCGATCCCGCGCCGGCGATCACCGGAACCCGGCCCGCCGCCGCCTCGACCGCCAGGTCGACGACGCGCTTGTGTTCGGCATGGGTCAGCGTCGGTGACTCGCCGGTCGTGCCGACCGGCACGAGGCCGCTCGAACCCTGGCCGATCTGCCAGTCGCAGAAGGCCTGAAACCCGTCCTCGTCGACCCGATCGCCGTCGAACGGCGTGATCAACGCGGGAATGGAACCTTGAAACATTGCGATTTCTCCCCGGGGCGCCCGCGCAAGGCGCGCACCATAGGACCAAGACTCCGACTTGCCAAGCTGTCCGCACTGGTTGTAGCAGTGACTGCCGCCGCCACCTTCGCAATGTCGTCGCGGGCGCCGGCGCAGGAACTCTCCGCGACCGACCGGGCGGTCTATGCCTCGGCCTTCGCGCTGGCGGAGACCGGGGCCTGGGGCGCCGCGCGCACGGCCGCGGCGCAGGCGGGCGATCCGCTGCTGGGCAAGGTCCTGCTGTGGCGCGACCTCCAGCGCGCGGACGGCACCGCCTCCTTCGCGGAGATCGCGCGGTTCATCGAGGCCAACCCCGACTGGCCGGGCCTGACCCAGCTGCGCCTCCAGGCGGAGCGGACGATGCCGCAGGCGCTGCCGCCGGCCGACGTCGCGGCCTGGTTCGACCGCTACGCGCCGCAGACCTTCGACGCGGTGATGCGGTACGTTTCGGCCCTCGACGCGCGGGGCCGGCGCGACGACGCCGACCGGCTGGCGCGCGAGCGCTGGCCCGGCATCGCCTTGACCGAAAGCCAGCAGCAGCGCTTCCTCGCCCGGTTCGGCCAGGCGCTGACCGGCGCCGACCATTGGAACCGCCTGGACGGCCTGATCTGGGGGGGGCGGCTGGACGAGGCGCGGCGGATGCTGGGCCTCGTGCCAGCCGACCGCAGGGCGCTTGCCAATGCCCGGATCCTGCTGGCCGCCCGCGAGAACGGCGTTGACGCCGCGATCCAGGTGGTACCGGCCGCGCTCCAGGATGACGAGGGGCTGCTGTGGGAGCGGCTGCGCTGGCGGCGCTACTACGATCGCAACGACGGCGCGATCGAGCTCCTGGCGCGCCAGCCGGCCGAGGTGTCCCGTCCCGACGATTGGTGGCGGGAGCGGCACATCATCGTCCGCCGGCTCATCGAGGAGCGCGACTACGCTCGCGCGTATGCCGTCGCCGCCGGCCATGTCCAGACCGAAGGTTTTCCGCTGGCCCAGGCGGAATGGGTGTCGGGCTGGCTCGCCCTGCGATTCCTCGACCGGCCGGCGGACGCGCTGCGCCATTTCCAGCGGCTCTACCAGAACGTCGCGACCCCGATCAGCCTGGCGCGGGGCGCCTACTGGTCCGGCCGGGCGAGCGCGGCGCTCGGCGACGCCGCGGCGGCGGAAAGGTGGTACCGCGAGGCGGCCGCCCACACCACCGTCTTCTATGGTCAGCTGGCGGCCGGGGAACTGGGGCTGCCGACGATCACCGCACTGCCGCCCGACGCGCAGGCCGACGAGGGGGCGCGGGCCGAGTATGCCGGGCGGGAGCTGGTTCGGATCGCCCGGCAGCTGAGCCAACTCGGCCTCGCCGACGCGGCCGACCCGTTCCTGATCCGGCTGATGCTGGATACCGAAACGGCGCAGGGGTACGCGCTGCTGACCGACCTCGCCTATGCCGTCGATCGGCCGGACATCGCCGTCGCCGCCTCGCGCCGCGCCGTCTATGACGACGTGGTGTTCGGCGAGGACGCCTACCCGGTGGTGGCGATGCCGACGGCCGATGTCCGTCCGGAGCAGGCCCTGCTGCACGCCCTGATCCGCCAGGAGAGCGGCTTCGACCGGGACGCGGTCAGCTCGGCCGGCGCCCGCGGACTGATGCAGCTGATGCCGGCGACGGCGGAGACGGTGGCCGGCGGCCTGGGGATCGAACACTCGACCGGCCGGCTGACCGTCGATCCGCTGCACAACATCCGCCTCGGCTCGACCTATCTGGCCCAGCGGCTCGAGCGGTTTGGCGGCAGCTACGTCGCTGCGGTCGCGGCCTACAACGCCGGCTCCGCCCGGGTCGACCGCTGGCTGGCGGAGCGGGGCGACCCGCGCGGCGGCCGGCTCGAGCTCTACCGGGTGATCGACTGGATCGAGGGCATCCCGATCTACGAGACCCGCAACTATGTCCAGCGGGTGCTGGAGAACGTCCAGGTCTACCGCCTGCGCCTTGGCGACCCGCCGGGGGTCGGCGCGCTGGAGCGCGATCTGCTACGATGACGGCGGACCCGGCGACCCGGCTGGCCGAGGGAGGAGACCATGACCGTGCTGGACGGCATCCAGGCCGTCGTGTTCGACGCCTACGGCACCCTGTTCGACGTGCATTCCCCGGCCGACCGGCTCGCCGACCGGCTGGGCGCGAAGGGGAAGGCGCTGTCGGCGACCTGGCGGCAGAAGCAGCTGGAATACACTTGGCTGCGCAGCCTGATGGGCCGGCACGCCGACTTCTGGCAGGTCACCGGGGAGGCGCTGGACTTCGCGCTGGAGGATACGGGCATCGACCAGCCCGCGCTGCGCGACGACCTGATGCGGGAGTACCGCCAGCTTCAGGCCTACGACGATGCGACGCGGACGCTGGAGCTGTTGCGGCGCGAGGGGCGGCAGACGGCGATCCTGTCGAATGGCAGCCCGGACATGCTGCGGGCGGCCACCGACCATGCCGGCCTCGGCGTCAATCTGGACGCCGTGCTGTCGATCGAGGCGGCCGGGATCTACAAGCCGCACCCCCGCTCCTACCAGGTGGCGGTCGACGCCCTGGGTCATGCGCCCGAAGTGACCTGCTTCGTCTCGACCAATGCCTGGGACGTGGCCGGCGCCGCGGCGTTCGGCTTCCGCGTCGTCTGGCTCAACCGCTTCGGCAGGACGCCGGAGCGCCTGCCGGCCGGGCCGGAGGCGGTGATCGGCACCCTCGACGACCTGCCGGCGCTGATGGCGGCGTGAGCCCTGCCGCCCCGACCGGTTCGCCCCGCGGGCCGCGGCGGCGCCTCCGCGACCCGGGGACTTGTGAGCCGGTCCCGGGCGTCGCATCCTGCGCCCCCTGACGGTCGCCCGCCTGCGTCCGTTGCCGCCCGCTGCCCGGAGCCGACCGCGCCATGACCGCCGCCGATCCCGCCGCCCAAGGCGCCCTGCCCGCCCCGCCGACCCTCGCCGACATCGTGGCCGCGGCGCGCCGGATCGGCGGCGTGGCGGTCCGGACGCCGCTGCTCGAGTCGCCGCTGCTCAACGACCGTCTGGGCGCGCGGCTGCTGGTCAAGGCGGAGCCGCTGCAGCGCACCGGGAGCTTCAAGATCCGCGGCGCGATGAACGCGGTGGCACAGCTCCCACGGGAGGCGCGGGCGGCCGGCGTCGTCGCGTTTTCCAGCGGCAACCATGCCCAGGGCGTGGCCGCCTCGGCGCGCTATGCCGGTGTGCCGGCGACGATCGTGATGCCGGCCGACGCTCCGGGAATCAAGAAGCGCAATACCGAGGCCTGGGGCGCCCGCGTGATCACCTACGACCGGCTGACCGAGGACCGGGAGGCGATCGGCCGTGCCCTGGCCGAGGAGACCGGCGCGACGCTGATCCCGCCCTTCGACCACCCCGACGTGATCGCGGGTCAGGGTACCGTCGGCCTGGAGATCGCCGAGCAATGTGCGGAGCTGGGGGCAACGCCGGATGCCGTGCTGGTCTGCTGCTCCGGCGGTGGGCTGTCGGCCGGCATCGCCACCGCGCTGGCCGACCGCATGCCGGGGGTGCCGGTCCACCCGGTGGAACCGGCGGCCTATGACGACACCCGGCGGTCGCTGGCCGAGGGGCGCCGGGTGCGGATCGACCCGCCAGCGGAGGGCTCGATCTGCGATGCGCTGCTGCTTGCCGAACCCGGCCGGTTGACCTTCGCGATCAACCGCAGCCTGCTGGCGCCCGGCCTGACGGTCACCGACGACCAGGCGCTCGACGCCATGGCGGTCGCGTTCGGGGAGCTGAGGCTGGTGGTCGAGCCGGGCGGCGCGGTGGCGCTGGCGGCGGCGCTTTCCGGCGCGCTTCCGATCGAGGGCAGGACCATCGTCGCCGTGGCGACCGGAGGCAATGTCGACCCGGCGGTCTACGCCCGGGCGCTGGAGCGGGTCCGGTAGGGTGGTTCTCCTCGCCGCGGGCGCGCCAATGCCGGGGAAGTGCCCACCGTCGCGGGCATGACTCGCGTTTCTTGGGACGGCCGGACGGCGCGCGCCGCAGCGGGAGTGATCCGCCTCAGCCCTTCGCCTCCCCCTTCTTGCCGCCGGTCGCACCCTCGGCGTCGCTGACCACCAGGTTGACGGCCGCCCTGTCGCCAGTGCCGCTCCCCGGAATGTCGGTCCCGCGCTTCAGCGTCCCCTCGACATGAGCACCGCGGGCGATCTGAATGCTCTCGTGCAGGATGTCGCCGTTGACCGCGGCGGTCTCCTCCAGGGTCACGTCCTTGCAGCGGATGCGGCCGTTGACCCGGCCCCAGACGACGATCCGATCGGCCACGACCTCCCCGTTGATCTCCGCCGACTTGCCTACCGTGACGCTGGTCGACTGGATATCGCCGTCGATCGTTCCGTCGACCTGGACGTCCCCCGAGGTGCGCAGGTCGCCCGCCACCCGCATGTCGGCGCTGATGATCGACGGTGCTGCGGATTCGTGCGGCAGCACGGACACGGTCCCGTCACTCCTGCTCGGCGATTTCGAGAACATGCTGACCTGCCCTTACGAAGTTCATGGGATTGACCGGCTGGTCGTCGATCCGGATTTCGTAGTGCAGGTGCGGGCCGGTCGACCGGCCGGTCGAGCCCAGGAGCCCGATCGGGTCCCCGGGGCGGACCTCCTGCCCTTCCTCGACAGAGATCTCGTGCAGATGGGCGAAGCGGGTGGTCAGTCCCATCCCGTGGTCGATCTCGACCAGATTGCCATACGCCCCCCGGCGCCCGGCATGGACCACCACGCCTGCCGACGGCGCATAGATCGGCGTGCGGGTCGGTGCGGCGAAGTCCAGCCCGAAATGCGACGACCGGCGCCCGTTGAAAGGATCCGCCCGCATGCCGAAGCCGCTGGTGAATTCGTACTCGTCCAGCAGCGGCACCGACAGCGGCAGCCGCTCCGCCAGGGTGGTCAGTTCGGCGGCGCGGTCGAACAGCGCGACCAGATCGAGCGCCATCGGCGGCAGGTCGGCCGGGGCCTCCTCCTCCTCCGGCAAGCCCGGGATCATCGGGCCGCCCAACGCCGCATGAGTCACCGCCCCGGCGCCCGACGCATCGGCGAGCCGCCTCTGCTGCTCCTCCTCGCGCATCCTCTCGAGCAGGTCGTCGAGGTCGAGGCGGGTCAACTGCAGCCCGCCCTCGAGCCCCGAGACGTGCCGGTTCGCCCGCTCGCGCAAACCGGCCAGAACACGCTCCTGTTCGCCACGCGCCTCGGCCAGATCGGTCTGGAGGGTGCCGACCCGCTGCGTCAGGACGGCATTGTGCCGGCGCAGCCGCTCGCTCTCCGCATCCAGTCGGGCGGAGGCCAGATGCGCCTCGGCCACCAGCGAGGCGAGGTCCGTGTTCTGCGCCCGCGCACGGGCCACGGCGGCGGTGAGGCGCTCCACGTCGCCCTGGAGCATGCCGTTCTCGGTTGCCAGCCGATCCCGGTCGGTCGCCAGGCCGACCGCGGCCATATGCGACCGACGAAGCTGGGCTTCCAGGGCGGCGATCTCCGCTTCGGCCTCGACCAGCGCGGCATCCCGCTCCGCCACCTGGCGCGCCAGGCGATCGCGGTGGCCGGTCGTTTCGCCGAGGTCGGTGGCCAGCCGGTCGCGCTCGGTCGACAGCGCTGCCGCGACGGCAAGACTCCGCTCCAGACGGTCCCGAAGCGCGGCGATGGTCGCCTCCCGTTCGCCCAGCCGGGCGGTCAGCGCATCCCGCTTGGCCGACAGGCCGTCGACCGAGCCCTGTGCCGCCTCGACGGCGGCGCTCAGCCGGGCGACCTCCGCGTCGGTCTCCTCCTCCCGGCTGTCGCGCCGGGCCAGCCGGGCGGCCAGGTCGTCGGCACGCCCCTCCGCGGCGGCCGCGGCGGCAAGCGCCGTATCGCGCTCCGCGGTCGCTGCGTCGACGGCGCTGAGCAGCGCATCACGCTCCGCGGTCAGTGCGTCCAGCCGATCCCGGGCGTCGGCCGCCGCCGCCTCGGCCGCGGCCAGGTCGGCTGCGAGCGCGTCGCGATCGGCCAGCGCGGCGCTCCGCTGCTCGTCGATCAACGCCAGCTGCGCCTCAAGGCCGGCCACCTGCTCCTCCAGCAGCGCCATCCGGCCGGCGGTCGCCTCCGATACGGGGTCAGGGGTAGCTGAGGAGGTACCCGCCGCCAGCGTATGTTCGCCGGCCGTACGCTCGGAGGCCGACCGTTCCGCCATCTCGGCGATGAGCTGAGCGTACTCCAATTCCAGAACCCGGCTGTCGGACCGCTGGCCTTCAAGCGCCCGTTCGGCGCCCAGCCAGCCAGCCGAGCCGGCGACACCCCAGAGCACCAGCCCCGCCAGGGCGCTGGCGCCGAGCAGTTGGTGGCGCGGCGTCAGCCGCCAATGCCGTACGCCCTCCTCCGTCCGGATCAGGATCTGCCGCTCGCGAAAGGTCCGAGACGCGCGTGCCCGTACCGCCTCCCGCACCGCGGCGAGTCTGCCTTCCCAGTGCATCAGCACTGCGTCCGCCCGGACGAGCCGTGCGAAAACGCCCGTCTCGGAGGGGCGGCATCCTGGGGGATCGGTCGGCCTGTCGGTGGTCATCGCTGGTCCCGCCTTGTTTTTTCGTTCGTCGGGCCGGGGCGATCCGCGAGGCTCGGAAGGTCGCCGCCCCCTGCCTGTCCGGCCGGAGCCTGAGCCTGACGAAGGCCAGGGGCCATGGTGACGATCCGCCGGGGCCCTTCGGCCCGACGATCCTCCCGATGGCAACGACGAAAATTCGGCTTCCGCAGAATCGCGGAACCGAAACGATCACGAGCCCTTGCGGCAGCCGGCGGTCCGGCGGATGGTCCGTGCCGGGCGCTGGGCGCCTCCCTGTCCGCCGGCCGGGTTGGTTCCCGGCCGTGCGGTCGGCACCTTAACGGCAGCCGTTCTGCTTGGCAACGACTCGGGAAGCCGTGACTGGGACTCGGCAGACAGCGCCTGGGGCGCAACGACCCGTCAGGTCAGGCCGTGCCGTGGACCGGCGGGTCCTGGGGATCGCGCCGGTCCGCCGCGGCGCCGCCGTCCGACCGGTCCCCCTGGCGCAGCGCCGCCACCAGAGCCGGAACCGGCTGACGCCGCTCCAGCCGCAGGATCCCGGGCTCCAGCACGGCGACGGGCAGCCCTGCTGCCGCCGCCGTCGCGGTCAGATACGCCGCGGAGTGCCGGTAGCGCTGGCCGGGCCCGAGGGCCACCGGCGCGTCCTGGCCCGCCTCCAGGGTCAGCAGGAACAGGCCGCCGGGCCGCAGGACGCGCGCCGCGGCAGCGAAACAGGGCGCGAGGTCGCCCAGATAGTTCAACGCATCCGCAGCGATCAGCAGGTCGCGGCCGGCAGCCGGCTCGGCGTTCAGGGCGTCGACCAGATCGGCGCGCGCGACGGCGGCATAGCAGCCGCGCCGCCGCGCCCGCGCCACCATGGCCGGCGCCAGGTCGACCCCGTCAAGCCGCCCTCCCAGGTCCGCGAAGGCGGCACCCGACAGGCCGGTGCCGCAGCCGAGGTCCAGGACCGACAGGTGCGCCGCCGGGCCGGCCTCGTCCGGGCGGTCCGGACGACCCGGCGCCAGCCGGTCCCACAACCCGCGAAGCAGCTGCGGTCCCCGGTAGTCCAGCGCCGCCAGGGCGGAGTCGAAGCGGGGAGCGTAGTCGTCGAACAGCCGGCGAACATAGGCCTGCGGCAGGCGATCGGGGGTCACCGCGGCGCCCAGCAGCGCCAGACGCGGCAGCGCCCCGAGACCATCCTCTCCGGCGCGCGCCAGATATCCGGTGTAGCCGGCGATCGCGATCTCGCGCCGGCCCAGCGTCTCAGCCGCCTCGGCCAGGGCGAAATGGGCGTCGGGCCAGTCCGGGTCGGCCTCCACGGCGGCGCCGAAGCAGTCGAAGGCAGCCGCGGCATCGCCCTCGGCCATCAGGGCAAGGCCGATATCCATGCGGCGGCGCGCCGCCAGTACCGAAGGACGGGGGGATTCGTCTTGGGTCATCTCGAAAATCCGGGGAAGGTTCCCGCGGCCGTCGGCGACGCCATGCCGACCACGGACGCGCGGAAATGGCGCGCCGGGCGCCTTTCGTCAAGCGGTTTCGCCGAAGCGACCCCTTGCCCGGTCGCCCTGGGGCGCCGACCTGCCGGACAGGAGACCGATGTCTCCTCCGAAACAGGGGGATGCGATGACCGAACGCGAAGCCTATCAGCAGAAACTCCAGGCGCAGATCGAACAGGTCCAGGCGGAAATCGACCGCCTGCGCGCCAGGGCGAAGGAAGCCGAGGCCGACGCCCGGATCGAGATGGACCGGGAGGCGGACGACCTGGACCGCCGCAAGGAGGACCTCAAGGCGCGCCTCGAGGACTCCCGGCGGACGGGCGAGCAGTCCTGGAACGACCTGCGCAGCGGTCTGGAGAACGCCTGGACGGAGCTCTCCGCCGCGGTCGGCAAGGCCCGCAACCGCTGGCAATAGGTTCCGCGCCGGCCGGGCGTCAATGATAGCCCTCGCCCGGCCGGACCTTGCCGCGGAACACCCAATAGCTCCAGCCCGTATAGATCAGGATCACGGGGATCAGGGGGCCCATGCCGATCAGCAGAAACAGCTGGCTGGACGGCGGGCTGGCGGCCTGCCAGATCGTCACGCCGGGCGGAACGACATAGGGCCACAGGCTGACCGCCAGTCCGAGATAGCCGAGCGCGAACAGAGCCATCGCCATCAGGAAGGGCATCCGGTCCCGGCCATGGAACAGGGACCGCCACAGCACCATTGCCACCAGCCCGGTGACCAGCGGAATCGGCGCCAGCCAGGCGATGTTCGGCCACGAGAACCAGCGCGCCGCCACGACGGGGTCGACCAGCGGCATCCAGACCGAGACCACCGCCATGAAGGCGATCACCGCGACGGTCAGGCGTTTGGCGTACCAGCGCGCCCAGGCCTGCAGGTCGCCCTCGGTCTTCATGATCAGCCAGCCGGCCCCCAGCAGGGCATAGCCGCAGGTAACACCGACGCCGACCATCAGGGCGAACGGGCTCAGCCAGTCGAGCGACCCGCCGACGAAGACTCCGTCCTCCACGGCGATGCCGCGCACGAAGGCGCCCAGGATCACGCCCTGGGCGAAGGCGGCCAGCGTCGAGCCGAACTGGAACGCGAGGTTCCAGAACCGGCGCCCGCGCTCGGCCTTGGCGCGGAACTCGAAGGCCACGCCCCGGAACACCAGCGCGATCAGCATCGCCAGCAGCGGCAGGTAGAGCGCCGGCAACAGGGTCGAGTAGGCGACGGGAAACGCCGCCAGCAGACCCGCGCCGCCGAGGACGAGCCAGGTTTCGTTGCCGTCCCAGATCGGCGCGACCGTGTCGACCGCGACGTCCCGATGGTGCGGATCCATGGCGCCAAACAGGATGCCGATGCCCAGGTCGAACCCGTCCATCAGCACGTACATGAAGACGCCGAAGGCGATGATGCCGGCCCAGATCAGGGTCAGGTCGACGGACATGCCGGTACTCCTTTCGTCCTGCCTGGCTCAGTCGTCGCCGCCGAAGCTGGCTTGCGGCAGCGACAGGGGGCGCTTGGGCCGGGCGCCCTGCTCCAGCTCGGCGCCCGGCGTGTCCTCGACCTCGGGGCCGTGACGGATCAGCTTCAGGACGTACCAGGTGCCGGCGCCGAACACGACGGCATAGGCGGCCGCGAACAGCACCAGCGAGATCGCGACATCCAGCCCGGTGACCGGCGACAGCGCGTCCTCGGTCCTGAGGATGCCCTGGACCACCCAGGGCTGGCGCCCGATCTCCGCCGTCAGCCAGCCGGTCAGTACGGCGACGAAACCGGACGGTGCCGACCACAGCGCCAGCTTGTGGAACCAGCGCGCCTCGGCGATCCGGCGCCGGGCCATCAGCACCGCCCCCAGAATCCCGACCAGCGCCATCCAGAACCCCAGCGCCACCATGATCCGGAACGACCAGAACACCGGCCACACCGGCGGCCGGTCCTCCTCGGCGAAGGCGTCGAGGCCGAGTACCCGGCCGTTCCAGTCATGGGTCAGGATCAGGCTGCCGAGATTGGGGATCGCGACCTCGAAGCGGTTCATCTCCGCCTCGGTGTCGGGGATCGCGAACAGGATCAGCGGCGCCCCCTCCACGGTTTCCCAATGACCCTCCATCGCCGCCAGCTTGGCGGGCTGGTGCTCGTGCACCATCAGCCCGACCAGGTCGCCGACAACGATCTGGAGCGGCGCCGCGACGACGATCAGGCCGATCGCCATCTTCAGCATCAGCCGCCCCTCGTCGAGCACCCGCCGGCGCAGCAGGTAGTAGGCGCCGACGCCCGCGACCATGAACGCGGTGGTCAGATAGGCCGCCAGCACCATGTGGGCCAGCCGCTCGACGAAGGCCGGGTTGAAGATGATCGCGAGCCAGTCGTCGGGCACCAGCTGCCCGGTCTCCGTCACTGCGTAGCCTGCCGGCGTCTGCATCCAGCTGTTCGCGGAGATGATCCAGAAGGTGGAGACCAGGGTTCCCAGGGCCACCGTGCAGGTGGCCGCAAAATGCAGCTTGGGAGGGACCCGGCCCCAGCCGAACAGCATCACGCCGAGGAAGGTCGCCTCGAGGAAGAAGGCGGTCACCACCTCGTAGCTGAGCAGCGGCCCCAGGATCGCCCCGCCGGCGCTGGTCAGCCCCGACCAGTTGGTCCCGAACTGATAGCTCATCACGATGCCGGAGACGACGCCCATGCCGAACGACACAGCGAAGACCTTGACCCAAAGCCGATAGAGCCGGGCATAGGCTTCGCGGCGGGTCCTGAGATACAGGCCCTCCAGGACCGCGAGCCAGCTCGCCAGCCCGATGGTGAAGGCCGGGAACAGCACGTGGAAGCTGACGACGAAGCCGAACTGGATTCGTGACAGGATCAGCGGATCGAGATCCATGATCCTCCTCCGGGCGACGGTGACGGGTCTCGCGCCCATAATATGTGGTCACGAGTCCCGGTCACGCTGCGACACGGCGTCCGGGGATGATCTGGTTCCGGCCCACACATGATGGTATGATACACGCGATCGGAGCAGGTGCGGGCGGTTCGCAAATGACGGCCAGGCGCGCGCCACCGCTTGCGCGGTGGCTTGAGGACAACGGGCTGGGCAGCCATGCCGCAGCGTTCGGCGACACCCCGGCGGACGCCGCCACGTTGGCGGAGCTGGGCGATGCCGACCTGGTGGCGCTCGGCCTGGGCCGGGCCGAGCGGCTGCGCTTTCGCCGGGCAGTCTCGCAGCGGCTGATCTCCGAGGCGGCGGCCGATGTCATGCCCATCGTCCCGTCCTGTCCGCCCGGCGGTCGGCGCTGACCGCCTCCTGCGGCCCGCCGGTTGACGGCGCGGCAGGCCCCTGCCATCTGCCGGTTCCCGTTTCGCTGCCGCCGCGCGTATCGGGACACGGTCGGCACCTTCCGGCGAAGAAGACCGAGACATTGCCATGCCTCGCTGGCTGATGGCCGCCCTGGTGGTCGTGATCCTCGTCCTCGGCGGCTACGTGCTCTATGACCTGATGCGCCCGGATCGGGGGACGGTGTTCGAGCTGGAGACGCCGGAGGGCGACGTGCGGCTGGAGGTCCCGAAAGGGGACGGCTGACGGCCCGTCTCCGGGCGCTTGCGCGCTCCGGCGTCAGGTCGTCCGCGTCGCCGGCCGGTCACGGTCCGCCGCCCGGAACGGGCAGAGATCGCCCGCCAGGACCGCCGAGGCCGGCACCCGGATTTCGACGGTCGTCCCACCGCCGACCGTCGAGCGCAGCAGGCTCTCGAACCCCATCAGGGCAAGCAGGCCGCGCGACAGCGTCAGGCCGAGCCCCAGCCCCGGCCGGCCGTTGACCGGCCTGCTGCCGCCTTCGGCCAGCGGCTCCTCAAGGGCGGCCAGCCGTGCGGAGCTCATCCCGACGCCCGTGTCGGCAACCCGCAGGATCAGGCCTTTCGCCCCGTTCTCGGCGGACACGGCCACCCTGCCGCCGGCCGGCGTGAACTTGATGGCATTGTCGACGAAATTGAGCAGCGCCTGGCGCAGCGCCACGAGATCCGCCCGGATCGCCGGCACGCCCGCCCGGCCCAGACAGAAGCAGGCATCGACCTCGTAGCGCGCCGCGATCGGCGTCATCATCGACGTCAGCCATTCGTCCAGTCCGGCCAGCGCGACAGGCTCGATCTTCAGGCTCTCGGCGCTCGGCGTCCCCTGCGACAGTTCGAGGAACCGGTCGATCACGGATCGCATGTGGCTGCCTGCCTCCGCGACCGTGTCGAGATACTGGCGCTGCTGGTCGGCGGTCAGGCTTTCGAACCGAAGCTTGAGGAGATCGGTGAACCCGATGATTCCATTGAGCGGCGTGCGCAGTTCATGAGACAGGGTGGCGAGCAGTCGGCTCTTGGCCGTGTCGGCCATCATGGCGTGGTGCGCCTTGACCGTCAGTTCGCGGTTGAGGTTGGTGATCTCGCGGGTGCGGTCGGCGACCTGCGCCTCCAGGCGGTCGTGGCTGGAGACGACGCGCCGCAGGTAGAGGCCGGTCACGGCCGAGAGCAGCAACCCCAGGGCGACCAGGCCGCCGGCGACGAATTCCGCCAGATGCCGGTCGACGATCCCGGCCGCCTCCGCCTGGATGCCGATGCGGCGGCCGGCGAACTCGATGCTGCCGGTGTAGATCTGCCGGTGCCACAGTTGCGCGCGGTAGGCGAGCGGGTCGTAGCGCTGGCGCCTCGTCTCCTCCGGATCGGATAGGGCGAAGTCGAGCGGCTTGGCGAACAGCACCGTGCGATCGGCGCCGGTCCGCGGCGCACCGTCGACCGGGCCGGCATCGTAGATCGCCAGGTGCAGCCCGTCGGTTCGGTCCCCCAGCCCTTCGGTGACCAGGTCGTCCAGCGTGATGCCGAGGGCGACGAGCGCCCGGTCGGCGCGGGCGGTCATAGAGCCCACGTCGATCGCCACCGGGCTGGCGACCGCCTGGACGAGAAGGGTGCTGACCGGCACGGCCTGGGAGGTCGCGGCATCCTGGGTCAGGACGACCGGGGCCGAAGCATGCGGGCGGCCGGTCTCGAGGCTGATCCGGGCGGCCGCGCGACGCGCCGGATCGGTCCAGAGGTCATAGCCGAGGATTCGCGAATCGGCCGGGTCCGGCCAGACGAGCAGCGCGGGAAAGCTCCTCCCGTCGGCGGCGGGGGGCCACGGTGGGACCGGCGTTCCGATCCCGGCCCAGGTCAGCGTGGAAAAGCCCCTGGAGTCGCGGATCTGCCATTCCGGGGCCAGGACGGCCGCGCGGATGGCCGCCCGGGCGGGGTGATCGGCCAGGAACGTATCGGCGAGCCGCGCGAATTCCGCTGGTCGTGCGACGCCGCCGTGAGCGACGATCGCGGCCAGGTCGTCGATCGTGTTCACGATGTCGTCGAGCGAGGCATTCAACGCGTCCTCGACATGCGCGCCCTGACGCTCCAGCCGCTGACGCTCGAGCGACTGCATCAGATCCTGGATCCACAGACCCGCGACCACGAACACGGCGAGCAGGACCAGCGTTGCCGCGATCGGCGCGACGGCGGTCGGACGGGTGGCCGCGGTCGTCCCGTCGATCGGGCCGCCGCCCGCCCCGCTGGCCGGCATCGGGCGCGCCAGGAAATCCACCACGATCAGCAGACCGGTGATGCGGCGGCCTCGGGCCTCGCGCAGCGGCAGGACCAGGTGTGCGGCACTGCCGATCGATCTGTCGGGTCCGACGTCGTCCGGGCTGCCGGACACGGGCCGGCGGACGGCGGCGGCCGTCAGCATGTCCGTCATCGTCTGGCTCTCGCCGACGGATCCGAACAGTTCGGTGCCGCGCCGGCCGACGAGCCGAGGCTGGCTGTGCCGCTGGACCCGGTCCCCGGCAAGCCGGACGAGAACGTCGGAGGCGTCGTCGATCAGGTCCACCAGCAGCACCGACGGCCGCAGATCCGCAGGCAAAGCCGCCTTCGCCACAGTCTCGGCAACCGCCGCACCGTCCGGGCCCGACAACTCCGCCCACCAGGCCGCCGCCCGCGTCAGCCGCTCCGATGCCGCGATGGCCGGGCCGGCGCGCCAGTCGGCATCGGCCGTACCGGGCCCGGCCGCCCCGCCCCTGCTGCCGTCTGCCATCGCCAGAGACCCTCACCGTCCCGCACCGTCGCATTGGCGAGCAGTCATAGCAGCAGGACATTAATGAGGCGTAATTAACGTCGATAAAAGCAATCAAGGGTCGTGACTGTCTGCATCGCAGGATAACTATGCCGCCTCTATGGCACCCGTGATCAGGCCGGTCACCTCCTCCGGAGAACTGAGCGCGATCGGCTTGTCGGCGACCTTGGTGCCTCGACGAAGCACGACGACCCGGCTGCAGACCGAGAAGACGTCCGGCATGCGGTGGCTGATCAGGATCACCGCATGGCCGGTTTCCCGGAGATGGCGGATCAGGTCGAGCACCTCGGCCACCTGGCGCACGCTGATGGCGGCGGTCGGCTCGTCCATCAGCACGATCTTCGGGTCGGCGAGGCGGGTCCGCGCGATCGCCACGGCCTGCCGCTGGCCGCCGGACATGGACTTGACCAGGTCCTGGGGCCGGGTTTCCGACTTGAGCTCGGCGAACAGTTCCGCCGCCCGCCGGTTCATCGCCGGGCGGTCGAGAAACCGGAACGGTCCGATCCGCCGGACGATCTCCCGGCCCAGAAAGACGTTCATCGCCGCCGGCAGGTTGTCGCACAGGGCCAGGTCCTGGTGAACCACCTCAATCCCCTTCTGCCGTGCCTCCGCCGGCCGGTCGAACCGGATCCGCTCGCCGTCCAGCACGATCTCGCCGGCCGAAGGCTGGATGCTGCCGCCGATGATCTTGACCAGCGTCGACTTGCCGGCGCCGTTGTCGCCCATCAGGCCCAGGACCTCGCCCCGGTCGAGCGCGAGATCGATGCCGTCGAGCGCCTCGATCGCACCGAAGCGCTTGCTGATCCCGGTGAGCCTAAGCATCCGCGCCTCCCTGGTCAGCGCCGCCGGCGCCCGGCCGCGTACTGGTCGAAGGCGACCGCCGCGACCAGGATCACGCCGATGATGATCTGCTGCACGAAGGACGAGACGTTCAACAGGATCAACCCGTTGCGCAGCACGCCGATCAACAGGGCGCCCGCCACCGTGCCGAGGATGCTGCCGATGCCGCCGAACAGGGAGGTGCCGCCGATCACCACCGCTGCGATCACGTCGAGTTCCAGACCCAGCCCGGCCACCGCCTCGGCCGAGTTGAGGCGGGCCGACAGCAGGAAGGACGCGACTCCGCAGGCAAATCCCACGATCACATAGACCAGGAAGGTCACCCGCCGGGTATCGATGCCGTTGAGCCGGGCCGCCGGAGCGTTGCCGCCGACAGCGTAGACGTGGAGGCCGAACCGGGTGTGCCTCAGCACCACATGGGCCAGGACCGCCGCCGCCACGAAGATGATGACGGGTACCGGGACGTCCATCACCCGGCCCTGGCCCCACCAGGTGTAGTCGGGGCTGAACCCGCTGATCGGACCGCCGCCGGAGAACAGCAGTGCGGCGCCCCGGAAGGCCGACAACCCGCCGAGCGTGACCACGAACGGCGGCACCTTGAGCCGGGTGATCGCCAGGCCCTGAAGCGCGCCGCCGGCCATGCCCACCGCGATCGCCGCCAGGACGGCCAGGATCACGGGATTGCCTGCGTCGGCCGCCGCCCCAACCGCGAACCGGTCCTCCAGCCCGCCCTTGGCGACATAGCCCGCCACGAGGCCGCACAGCGCCACCAGCGATCCGACCGACAGGTCGATGCCCGCGGTCAGGATCACGAAGGTCATACCGATCGCGATCAGGCCCGAGATCGAGACCTGCCGCAGCACGTTCATGACGTTGAGCGGGTGCAGGAAGTTCGGCTGCAGGATCGAGAACGTGAGGATCAGCAGCAGCAGGAAGATGGGCGCGGCATACTGGGCGGCGAACGCCACCGGGTCCATGCGCCGGCCGGCGGCTCGGCCGCCGCCTTCTGCCTTGGTCGTCATCCGCTGGCCAGGACTGCTCTCATTGGGGGGCGGCGGCGCGAACCGAGGACGGGCCGCCGAAGGGCCGGCCCGCCACGGTTCGCCCGGTGCAGAGTCACTCGACCTCGTTCAGCCGCTCGGCCTCGTCGAGGTTGTCCTCGGTGATCGCGATCGGGGTCAGCAGCACCAGCGGTTCCGGCTCCGTCCCGTTTCGCAGGTAGTCGACCATCGCGCGCATCGCCGTCCGGCTCTGGCCGCCCGGCATCTGCTCGATCGTCGCGTGCAGGCCGCCGTCGCGGATGCTGGCCAGGGCCTCCGGCAGCGCGTCGAAGCCGATGATCGGGATGTCGAGCCCCTGCTCCTCGACGACCTGAAGCGCGCCGAGCGCCATGTCGTCGTTCGCCGCGACGATGACGTCCGGCGGGCTGTCGAGGCCGGCCAGGATCGATTCCGTCACCGACGCGCCCTCTTCGCGCGCGAAGTTGGCGGTCTGCTCGGCGACGAGGACGTACTTGTCCGACATTGGGTCGAGCACGTTGTGGACGCCCTGGTTGCGGTCGATCGCCGGGCTCGCGCCGGGTTGACCCTGCAGGTTCACGATTTCCGCGCCGTCGGGGAACATCTCGGCGATCAGCTGACCCTGCGCCTCGCCGCCCTTGACGTTGTCCGCGCCGACATGGCTCAGGATGCCGGGCACGCCCTCCACCCGGCGATCGATGGTGATGACCGGAATGCCGGCGTCGACAGCCTGCTGGAGGGCCGGCGCCATGGCGACCGAATCGAGCGGGCTGATGATGATCCCGTCGACGCCGCTGACGATCGCCGCCTCCACGTCGCCGGTCTGCTTCGGCGTCGAGTTCTGACCGTCGTATTGCAGCAGTTCGATGCCGCCCAGGCTCTCGGCCTCGGCGGAGAGCTGGTTCTGCATGTGGACGAAGAACGGAAAGCCGAGGCTCGGCACCGAGGTGGCGATCGTCAGGTCATCCTGTGCCTGGACCGGTGTGGCGGCCAGCAGGGCGGCGACGCCGATTGGAACCATGGCCTTCAAGAGCTTGAGCAGCGACATGAGGATTCCTCCCTTTCCCATTGGTTTGAAACTTTTTTATGGCACAGACCGGCGTCAGCAATGGACCGACGGACCCCTTCCGCCTTCGCCTACGTCCGGCAGGGGCCGAACGGCCGCCGAACGCGGCGTCGGAAGGAAGTGGCGCTTCCGGCTCTGCGCTCGAAAGAGCTTATTCGAAATCAATCCTCTAGAGAAATGAAATTGTCTGACGTAAGCCATGATCTGACGGTGCTGCGACCTACTCCGCCGTCAGGCCGAGGCAGGCCAGGCGCTCCCGCGTCGGCACCGGCAGCGTTGCCGCCTCGACGCCGCCGCTTTCCAGAATCACGCGGGCCACGGCGCGATGCCGCTCTTCCTCCGAATCCGGCGGCGGGCCGTTGCAGGATCCCGCCCGGTCGAGCACGTCCCGAAGCGTCCCGTCCGGGATGACCGGCCAGTCATCCGGGTTGCGCGCGTTGAGCCAGGCCCGGCGCGCGAGCAGCAGGCGGACCGCTTCCGGGTCGGGCCGGTAGGCACCGAACATGAACAGCAGATGCTGCTCCGGCGGCAATCCCGCGTCCAGCAGCTCGGCCAGCAGGCCCCAGCGCTCCTCGTCGGAAAGCCCGTGCTCGCCGGTTGCCGAGGCGGTGTGCGGCAGCAGGGTGTCGGTCAGGCCCTGGACGCCGCAGATCGACGACCGGGTCACCATGCGGCCGGCCTCGCGGATCGCGGTCCGCCGGGCGTCTGCCGTCAGGGCCGGCAGGTCTCCATAGAACGCGAAGGCCCGCTGGCAGGCCCGCTCCTCCGCCCAGGCGCTGAAGCCCCAGGCTCCCGCACCGGCGGCGATCAGCACCAGAAGCACGGCCGCCGGCAGGCTCGATGCCTGCCACCCTTCGCGGATCACGATCCAAACCAGGTAGCAGACCACCATCGCCGCCCACAGCGCCGCGACGCCGACGGCATAGATCACAAGCGTCAGCGGCTCCCAGCCACCGACCCACGGGCTCTGCGCCGCCAGCATCAGGCCGCCGACGACCAGGGCGAACGGCAGCGTCGTCAGGAGCAGGATCCGGGCGTCCCGGCGCCAGGTTCGTGTCGGCACGGCACGGTCCTCGCCGTAACGCTCGGGCGGCGCCCGGGACCGCCCCGCGGCCGCTGCCGGGCCCCACGATTATGGCGCCGCCGCGCCGCCTGGCAAGCCGGGACCGAAGGGCTGCGGCACGGCCGGCTGACCCGCCGCGGCGGAATCGTAGGCGGCCTCGACCAGGGCGAAGGTCTTCAAGTTGTCCCGGCCGGAGGTCGCGGGCTCCCGCTGCGACCGCAGACAGTCGATCCAGTGCTGCTGGGTGTTGACGACGCTTTCCTGGACCAGCGCCCAGACCGGATCGCCCCAGGCAGGCGCGGTCGGCGCCACGTCGCGTTCGGTCACGCGGCCGTCCCGGTGGATCTCCAGCACGTCGTCGGCCCGCAGGCGGAGCGTACCCTCGGTGCCCTCGACCTCGACCAGGGTCCTCGGGAACGGGTCCGGGCGGATGTTGGTTGTGTAGCTGCACACCACCTCCGATACGGCGCCGGACGCATGACGCAGGGTCATCGCCGCCGCCGCCTCGCCCTTGGCGCCCGGCAGGGTCCGCTGCGCCCGGGCGTAGATGTCGTCGGCGTCGCCCAGCAGGAAGCGCGCCACGTCCAGCACGTGGATGCCGAGGTCGAGCAGGATGAACCGCTCGACCTGCGCCAGGTAGGGCTGCCCTGCCACCACGTCGTAGCCGGTGCGGAAGCTGACATGCGCGAAGAACGGCCGCCCCGCCAGGCCCTCGGTGAGGGCCTGCCCGACGCCGATCAGCGGCGCCTGGAAGCGGAAGTTCTCGTGCACCATGAAGGCGAGCCCCGCCCCCTCGGCCCGCGCCACCATGCGCCGGCAGGCGGCGATGTCCGGCGCCATCGGCTTCTGGCAGATCGCCGGGACGCCGGCGTCGCAGGCCAGCGCGTGCAGCGCCTCGTGGCTTTCCATCGTCGTGGCGATGTCGACGAAGTCGAGCGCCTCGTCCGCCAGCATCGCCTCGGCGTCGACATAGGCCTTCGCGCCGGTCAGCCGCGCCGCCGCCTCGGCCTTCGCCGGATCGCGGTCGCACACCGCCACCAGTTGCGCGCCCCGCACGTCGCCCCAGCCCCGGAGATGGTTCTGGGCGAAGAAACCGCAGCCGATCACCGCGCCCCTCAGGTCGCCGGGCGCCATCACGCCTTCCCGCCAACGGCCACGGCCCGGCCCGACTCCGCGCTGTCGTAGGCGGCGAAGACGAGATCGAGCGTCCTCAGGTTGTCGGCGCCGGAGGTCTCAAGCGGCCGGCCGCCGGCCAGGGCGTCGAGCCAATGCCGCTGGGTCTCGATCACGCTCTCCTGGATCAGGTGCCGGCCGGGCGTGCCCCAGGGGGGCATCGGCGGCGTCACGTCGCGCTCCTCCATCCGGCCGTCGCCGGAGATCCGCAGGCGGTGTCCCGGGAACAGCTCCACGGTGCCGCGATCGCCCTCAACCCGCACCGTCGTCTGCGGGAAGGGGTCGGGCACGACCGTGGTGGCAAAGCAGAAATCCACCAGCGAGACGGCCCCGTCGCGGTGGTCCAGCGCGATCGTCGCCGCATCCTCGCCCGTCACGCCCGGGTCGATCCGCTGGGTCCGGCAGTGCAGCCGCGTCGCCTCGCCCAGCAGCGCCCTTGCCACGTCCAGCAGGTGAATGCCGAGGTCGAGGATCGCCAGCCGCGGAACGGTCCGAAGATAGGGCTGGTCGGCGTAGATGTCGAAGCCGTGGCGGAACGACAGCCGAGCATAGGTCGGACGGCCGATCGCCCCCTGCCCGATCGCCGCCGCGACCGCGCGCAGCGGCGCCTGCCACCGGAAGTTCTCATGCACCATCAGCGGCACGCCCGCCGCCGCGCAGGCGGCGACCATCGCCTCGGCATCCTCGCGGGTGGCGGCGAACGGCTTCTGGCAGATCGCCCCGACGCCCCGGGCCGCCGCCAGTTCGACCAGCGGACGGTGGCCCTCGACCGTCGTGACGATGTCGACGAAGTCGAGATTCTCCGCCGCCAGCATCGCTTCCGCGTCGGTGTGGACGGCCGCTCCAGCGACGATCGCGGCGGCCGCCTCGGCCCTGGCCCGGTCGCGGTCGCAGACGGCGGCGATGCGGACGCCGGGCAGGCCGGCCCAGGCGTGCAGGTGGTTCCGGGCGAAATACCCGCAGCCGATCACCGCCCCGCGCCGGACGCGGTCCCCTCCAGCCATTGTCGCCCCTCCCCGTCACCTCTTCGGTCGCCGGCACGGCATGCCGACGCACCGGGGGTCAGGATAGGGCGCATCGGCGCGGTTTGACGAGAGGCTGGGAAACGCGGGTGGGATCGCCGGGCCGGTCCGGGGCTATCCGACGGCCGCCGCCAGCCGCCTGGGCGCGACCAGGCGATAGCTGCGCCGGACCAGTGCGGCCACCTCCTCCCGGTCCGGATCCCGGTCGAGCCACAGGGCGACCCAGCCCTTCGGACCCAGGTAGGGCGGAGCGAAAAACCGGTCCGGATCGGCGCCCACCAGCACCTCCTGGCTGCCCGGCGGTGCCTTGCACCAGACCGACGGCCGGCCGTCGCGCCGGGACGCGATCGCAAAGATCCGGTCCCGCACTCGAAAAGTCGGGCTGCCCCACGTCTCCTGCTCGACCGCCTCCGGCAGGGAGAGGCAGATCGTGCGCAGAGCATCGAAGGGATCGGCCGTCATGTCACGTCATTGAAGCCGAGGCCGGCGCCGACCGGCCGGGACGACCGCGGCATGGCGGGCGAGAGAGTGGCGGAGAGAGAGGGATTCGAACCCTCGAAGGGGTTTTAGCCCCTTACTCCCTTAGCAGGGGAGCGCCTTCGACCGCTCGGCCATCTCTCCGCGGAACGGTGCGCGCGGGCGGCACCGATCGGGGCTTGCGTTGTAGCCATCCGCCGGCAGGCTTGTCAATCGCCGCCGGCAGTCAATCGACGCGCCGTCCGCAAGGCCGGCTCTCCGGGCCGAAGGACTCCCGGCCGGACGCCTCCACAACCCCAAAAGGCTAGTCTTCCTCGCCTTTCGATTATTGCTTATTAATACCAAAGAAATTTCCGAAACATGCGCGGCAACGGGGGCTCGTTAGTCAAGCCTTAACGCTGTCCGACCGACGCTGCGGCCATTGGTTAAGAGCCGATGCCGTCGGGGAGTAGCACCATGGGCCTGTCGACGCAGAGCCGGGATATGCTGATCGACCTGGTCGAGATCAAGATCAGCTGCATGGACGTCTGGGACCGCGAGGACCGCCGCGAACTCGCGGTCCTGCAACGCTGCCTGAAGGAGTTGCAGGCGCTGGACGCCGGGGGCGAGGACGGGGCGGTCGTGGTCGACATGCCGCGCCGTCGCCGAGGCCGGCCGCCCAAGCGCCCGCTGGCGGCGATCCACGTCTGACCGACGGGCGCCGGATGCGGCGACCGCATGAAGCACGCCTCGCGGCCGTCCGGCGCGGTGCCGGACCGGTGGCGGTCGGGCGCCGCTCCAACGCGGCCTACGGACCCGGGCCCAGGGCCCGGTCCAGATCGGCGATCAGGTCCCCCGCCGCCTCGATGCCAATCGAGAGGCGCACCAGATCCTCGGGGACGTCGCTGTGCGGCTGCTCGATCGTCCAGCGGTGCTCGATCAGGCTCTCGACCCCACCCAACGACGTGGCGCGGGTGAAGACCTCCACCTTCGACAGCATGGCGAGGCAGGCGTCCCGTCCACCGGCCAGGCGCAGCGACAGCATCCCGCCGAACCCACCCGTCATCTGCCGCGCCGCGACCGCGTGGCCGGGAAAGGCCGCCAGCCCCGGATAGCAGACCTGGCGCACCCGCTGATCGCCGTCGAACCGGTGGGCGATCGCCATCGCCGTGGCCGACGCCCGCTCGACCCTGAGGAACAGCGTCCGCATGCCCCTGAGCAGCAGGAACGCCTCGAACGGCCCGAGCACGGCGCCGTTCAGCGCCCGCTGCAGGCCGATCTGTTCCCACCGTTCGTCGTCCGCCGCCGTCACGATCGCGCCGGCGAGCACGTCGGAATGGCCGTTGAGGTACTTGGTCGCCGAATGCACGACCAGATTGGCGCCGTGCTCGATCGGCCGGGACAGGACCGGCGTCGCCACCGTGGAGTCGACCGCCAGGATCGCGCCGGCGCGATGGGCGACCTCCGCCGCCGCCGCGATGTCGGTGACCGCCCAGGTCGGGTTCGCCGGGGTTTCGACATAGACCAGCCTGGTCTCGCCCGGCCGGACCGCGGCGGCGATGGCGTCGATGTCGCTCGCATCGACATAAGTGACGGCGACGCCCATCGGCTCGATCGTCTGGCGCAGCATCTTCAGCGTGCCGAAATACTGCCCGCGCGGCACCACCGCATGGTCCCCAGGGCGCAGCGTCTGGAACACCGCCGAGATCGCCGCCATGCCGGAGGCGAACAGCTTCGCCCCTGCCCCACCCTCCAGCCGGGCCAGCAGCGATTCCGCCTGAAGGTAGGTCGGGTTGTCGTCCCGGCTGTAGCTGAGGCCGCCAACCAGGGCGTAGTCGCGGTCGCGGGCGTAGGTGGTCGACACGTCGATCGCCGGCACGACGCTACCGGTCGCCGGATCGACGAAATGCTGGGCCTGGGCGGCCAGCGTCGCCGGGTCGAGGGCGCGGCCGGCGGTACGATCGGCTGCCATGGGGGACGCTCCAAAAAGGGGGCGGGGGGCGGGGGCGGGAGGCGGGAGGCGGGAGGCGGGAGGCGGCCATGCCTAGCAGCCGGCGTGAAGGGCGACAAGCCGTGGCGACACACGTGCGGATCGCGCGAACAACTGCCCAAGTTCATCGAACCATGATTGAGCCGGCCGATTGGCAACGGTACTGTCTTTCAACCTTATCGGAGATGGGAGACAGGCGATGGGCTTCGCACTGATCAAGGGGACGTTCCACGCCGACGGCTATTCGCCGGACGGCGACACCCTGCGGTTCCGCGCCGACAACCCGATCCATTGGCTGAAGCTGCGCGGGCGCCCCGTCGATGCCAACGGGCGGGAGCATGCCAGCCTGCGTTTCGAGGGGATCGACGCGCTCGAGACCCATTATCAGGGCGCGCACCAGCCGCTGGCATTGGCGGAGGCGGCGCGCGACCGCCTTCTGGAACTCGCCGCCATCCGCAACGTGGTGTGGAGCGGCGACGAGATCGGGTCCTCCGACGACGGCACCCGCGGATATATCCTGACGCGCGCCACCGACATCTACGGTCGGGCGATCGCCTTCGTCTATGGCGGCGACACGACCAGGGAAGACGGCGCCGACGTGTTCGTCGACGAGGCGATGCTGCGCGGCAGCTTCAACTGGCAGCTGGCCCGGGAAGGTCTGGTCTACCCCACCTTCTATACCAGCCTGTTCTTCGATCTGAGGAACGAACTGGCCGCCGCCGTCGCCGCCGCACGCGCCGAGGCCAAGGGCGTCTGGCCGCAGGACCTGACCAGTACCGGCATCGCCGTCACGACCATCGCCGCATTGGAAACCGGCGGCTTCATCCTGCCCAAGCTGTTCCGGCGGCTGCATACGCTGTTGAGCGACGGCCGGCCCGTCGACGACCTGCCGGCCTTCCTCGACGAGCCGGAGCGGCGGGAAGAGGTGCTGATCCTCGACACCGCCCACACCCAGCACTTCGACGACATCGTGGCGGTCGACACGGCCACCGGGACCGTGCGCCTGACCGTGCCGCCGGAGAACGTCGCCTTCCGCCCGAAATAGGGAACGCCTCCGCCCTCCCCCCCCCGCCGCCGGGCCAGCAGCGATTCCGCCTGAAGGAAGGTCGTTTGTCGTCGCGACGGTAGCCCAAGCCGCCGACCTGGGTGTAGTCGCGATCGCGGGCGTAGGTGGTCGAGACGTCGATCGCTTGGACGACGCTGCCCGTCGCCGGGTCGACATAGTGCTGGGCCTGTACGGCCAGCGTCGACGGATGCAGCGGGCGGCGGGAATCGCGCGGCTCGGACGCCATGGGTCGCTCCGGTCAGGTCGGCAGGCCGTCAAGTCTTGGACAGTGATCCAGATCCGCCTCCCATGCCGCGCGGCTTGCCATGCAGATATGGGCTTCGGGACGAGCGAGGACGGCATTGTCGAGGCTGCCGGCCGGCACAACCAGCAGCGCTCCCGTCGATTGGATGCTGGGAAGGGCGGATCCGCACACGCTGCAAAAGCTCCGCTGGTGCCGCGTATCCGGCACGCGGTAGCTGCGGACACTGTCCTCACCGGAAAGCCAGACGAGTTCCGCCGTGGTGGAAAACAGGTTGGTGGCGAAAGCCGATCCGGTGTCCTTGCGGCAGCGGCTGCAATGGCACGCGAAGAACCGCTCGATCGGACCGGAGATCCGGAACGTCACGCCCCCGCAGAGGCAGGAACCGGTCATGATTGGGTCGATAGGTCTGCTCCCGAAGGTCGCTTGATCCGGGACCGGTGGCGACGCGCTCCTTGGCCGCATCGGCGGATCGGTTAAGGCATGGAGGTCGGCGGACCCGCAAGGGGCGCAGACCGGTCCGTACCGACGGGCGGGCCCGTCAGCCGTCCAGCTTCGCCCTCAGCGCGTCGTTGACCAGCTTCGGGTTGGCCTTGCCTTGCGTCTTCTTCATCACCTGGCCGACGAAGAAGCCGAACAGCTTGTCCTTGCCGCCGCGGTATTCGGCCACCTTGTCCGCCTGCTCGGCCAGCACCTCGTCGATCACCGTGTCGATCGCGCCGGTGTCGTTGACCTGGCGCAGGCCCTTCTCCTCGACGATCGCCGCGGCGTCCTTGCCCGTCTCGTACATCTCGGCGAACACGTCCTTGGCGATCCGGCCGGAGATCGTCTCGTCGGCCAGCAGGTCGATCAGCCCGCCCAGCTGGTCGGCGGTGATCGGGCTCTCGTCGATGTCGTGGCCACCCTTGTTGAGGGCGCCGAACAGCTCGGTGATCACCCAGTTGGCGCAGACCTTGGGATCTCGGCTGCCGTCCGGGCCGCCGCCGACCACGCGCTCGTAGAAATCCGCGCGCTCGCGCTCGGCGATCAGGACCGTCGCGTCATAGACCGAGAGGCCATAGTGGTTGATGAAGCGCAGCTTCTTCTCGTCCGGCAGCTCCGGCAGCTCGGCCCGCAGGCGGTCGATGAACTCGTCCTCCAGCACCAGCGGCAGCAGGTCCGGATCGGGGAAGTAGCGGTAGTCGTGCGCCTCTTCCTTGCCGCGCATCGAGCGGGTGAGGCCCTGGTTCGGATCCCAGAGCCGGGTCTCCTGCACCACCGTGCCGCCGTTCTCCAGCAGCTCGACCTGGCGCCGCGCCTCGTACTCGATCGCCTGCTGGACCGCGCGGATCGAGTTGACATTCTTGACCTCGCAGCGGGTGCCGAGCCTGTTGTCGCCGACCTTGCGCATCGAGATGTTGACGTCGCAGCGCATGGAGCCTTCCTCCATGTTGCCGTCGCAGGTGCCCAGATAGCGCAGGATGGCGCGCAGCTTGCGCAGATAGGCCGCGGCGTCCTCCGGCCCGCGCAGGTCGGGCTCGGAGACGATCTCCATCAGCGCGACGCCGGAGCGGTTGAGGTCGATATAGGTCTTGGTCGGATGCTGGTCGTGGAGCGACTTGCCGGCATCCTGCTCCAGATGCAGGCGGGTGATGCCGACCGTGCGCATCGAGCCGTCGGGCAGGTCGAGGATGATCTCGCCCTTGCCGACGATCGGATGCGCGTACTGGCTGATCTGGTAGCCCTGCGGCAGGTCGGCGTAGAAGTAGTTCTTGCGGTCGAAGACCGAGGTCCGGTTGATCTGCGCCATCAGCCCAAGGCCGGTCTTGACCGCCTGGGCGACGCAGTACTCGTTGATCACCGGCAGCATGCCGGGCATCGCCGCATCGACCAGGCTGACCTGGGTGTTGGGTTCGGCGCCGAACCGCGTTGCCGCGCCGGAGAACAGCTTGGCCTCGGAGATCACCTGGGCATGGACCTCCAGCCCGATCACCATCTCCCACTCGCCGGTCTGGCCCTGGATCACGCTCGCCATGCTTGGTGCTCGCCGGTTTCGGTCGCAAAGAAAGGGGCGCCGCGCCAGCCCTCCGGCCCGCGCGGCGCCCCTGTCTTGCACCGGCGCGCGGCGGGATGCAAGAGGCGCGGCACGCCCCTGCCCCTGCCCCTGCCCCTGCCCCTGCCCCTGCGCCGCGGCTCAGTCGAGAGGTTTGGCGCCCCGGACCACGAAAGAGCCGTTGTGGCCATAGACCATGGTGTCGCGGGCGATGGCGTGGAGCCGTTCCATCGTCGCCGTCGCCTCGTCCCGACGCTCGGCCGGGAACAGCATCGGCCGGAACCTCAGCACGATGTCGAGGAAGGTCTCGCGGCCCATCATCTCCGGTGTCATGACGAACATCTGCGGCTCGACATCCTCGAAGCCGGCGGCGCGCATGTACCAGCCCAGCTTGCCGCCGACGAAGCGGTCGCCGCCATTGGCCCGCTGCAGGGCCTGGGTTTCCTCGATGAAGGGGCGCAGGTCCTGCGGCTCGGGATGCAGGGCGAAGACGCTCTCGTCGCTGTCCAGGATCAGCGCCCGGCCGCCCGGCTTCAGCACCGAGAACACGTCGGCCATCGCCTCCATCGGCCGCTCCAGGTGCTGGAACACGAGCCGGACATAGGCGAAGTCGTAGAGCCCGCGATGACCGGAGAGGTCGTAGATCGAGGTCCGGTCGAAGCAGGCATTCGGCGCGGCGATCCGGCGGGCGGTCTCAAGAAGCTGGTCCGACACGTCGAGGCCGGTAACGCGCCCCTCAGGCCCCACCGCCTCGGCCATCAGCCGGCTGATCACGCCCGGCCCGCAGCCGATGTCCGCCACCGTCTGGCCGGGGCGCAGGCCGGCCCAGTGCAGGAAGCGATGCTCCTGCTGCCAGGTCGCAATCCCCTGGCGCATCAGGCGCTGGTACTCCGTATCGTCGAAGTCGCTGAATCGGTAGCTTCCGGGTTCGAGAGTGGCGGCCATCTCACTCGCTCGCTGGCTGGGGTCGGCGGGCGGCATACCGCCCGTCTTTGGAAAGGTTGTATGAAGTAACACTTTTAATCGGTTAACGCGAGAAAATGTGTCCAGCGGTTGTGATTTCAGAAAACACCACCCTTAATGGCTGGACCTCGCTGATGGTGCGGGTCGCCACTTCATGGTCGTCTCGACCACCTTCGCAGCGGCTCGACCGGGTCAAGGACCGCAAGACGCGCCGCGTCTGCGGGAGTTGCCCGGGATGGCACGCCGGTTGCTATTCTTCGCCGCAGCGGAACCGGCCAAGTGCCGGCGCGATCCTTCCGGCCGGGTTGCAGTCCGGCTGGCGCGCGGTCACCTGCCGGTCAGGCTGCCCGCCGCGAAACCCTCTTGTCACAGCGAAGAGACCCATGACCGACTATCGCTATCCCTCACACCCGGCCGATTCCGGCGCCTCGACGATGGGCCATGTGGTCTATCTGCTCTACGCGGTGGCGCTGTTCACCGGCTTTCCGATGTTCATCGGCGTGATCCTGGCCTATCTGTCCCGGCCGCCGCGGGGCACGCTGTTCCGCAGCCACTTCGACTGGGCGATCACCACCTTCTGGGTGACGCTGATCGTCGGCATCATCGGCGCCATCCTGACCTGGATCCTGATCGGCTGGGCGATCCTGGGCATTCTGTGGCTGTGGACGCTCTACCGCATCGTGCGCGGCTGGATGGCCCTGGCGAACGCCAGGCCGCTCTGAGGCCGCGGACCCGAGGGGTCGCGCTTCAGCCGAAGGGCGCGTCGGAGCGACGGGTCGGCGGGCCGTGGGGCGGCGCGCCGCAGACGCGGCCTACGCGAGGCGCGGCGGCCGGGCGTCGAAGCCGGCGGCCCTTTCCAGGACGTCGCCGACCCGCAGGACCGTCGCCTCGTGGAACGGCCGTCCGAGCACCTGGAGGCCGAGCGGCAGTCCGCCGTCGCCGAGCCCGGCCGGCACCGAGATGCCGGGCAGCCCCGCCATCGAGGCCGGCACCGTGAACACGTCGTTCAGGTACATGGCGATCGGGTCGTCCTGCTTCTCGCCGATCGCGAAGGCCTCGGACGGGGCGGTCGGCGTCAGGATGGCGTCGACCGACTCGAACGCCTGCTCGAAATCCTGGGCGATGCGGGTGCGGACCTTCTGCGCCTTGAGGTAATAGGCGTCGTAGTAGCCGGCCGAGAGCACGTAGGTGCCGATCATGATCCGACGCTTGACCTCGCGGCCGAAGCCAGCTGCGCGGGTGTTCTCATACATCTCGATCAAACTGTCGCCCGGCACGCGCAGGCCGTAGCGCACGCCGTCATAGCGCGCCAGGTTGGACGACGCCTCGGCCGGCGCGACGATGTAGTAGGCCGGCAGGGCGTACTTCGTCATCGACAGGCTGATCTCCACCGGCTCCGCCCCGGCGTCCTTCAGCCACTCGATTCCCTGCTGCCAGACCCGCTCGACGGCCGCGGGCATCCCCTCCACACGGTATTCCTTCGGGATGCCGATCCTCAGACCCCGGACGTCGCCGGTGAGCGCCGCCTCGAAGTCGGGCACGTCCATGTCGACCGAGGTGGAGTCCTTCGGGTCGAAGCCGGCCATGCTGGCGAGCAGGATCGCCGCATCGCGCACCGTGCGGGTCATCGGCCCGGCCTGGTCCAGCGACGAGGCGAAGGCGACGATGCCCCAGCGCGAGCAGCGCCCGTAGGTCGGCTTCATCCCGACGATGCCGCAGAAGCCCGCCGGCTGGCGGATCGACCCGCCGGTGTCGGTGCCGGTAGCGCCCAGCGCGATCCGCGCCGCGACCGCCGCCGCCGACCCGCCGGACGACCCGCCGGGCACCAGCCTGCGGTCGCCCTCCCTCGGCGTCCACGGGTTGATCACCGGCCCATGGTGGCTTGTGACGTTGGCCGAGCCCATGGCGAACTCGTCCAGGTTCGCCTTGCCCAGCAGCACGGCCCCGTCGCGCCACAGATGGGCGGTGACGGTGCTCTCGTAGGTCGGGGTGAAGCCGTCGAGGATGTGGCTGCCGGCGGTGGTCGGAACGCCGTCGGTGCAGAACAGGTCCTTGATGGCGAGCGGGATGCCCTCCAGCGGCCCGGCGCTGCCGTCGGCGATCCGGCGGTCGGCACGCTCGGCCATCGAGATCGCCGTCTCCGGCGTCTCGGTGATGAAGGCATTGAGGTCGCGCGCGGCGACCATCGCCTCGAGATGGGCTTCGGTCAGCTCGGTCGCGCTGAACTGCCCGGCGGCGAGCCCGTCGCGGGCCTCGGCCAGGGTCAGCCTCGTCAGGGCGGCGTCGGCCATGTCGGTTGCTCTTCCCTACTCGACGACCTTGGGGACGGCGAAGAAGCCGCCGGTCTGCTCCGGCGCGTTGGCCAGCACCTTCTCCGGCACGTTGCCGTCGGTCACGGAGTCGAGCCGGCGCCGCAGGCTGTGCGGCGCGACCGAGGTCATCGGCGCGACGCCGTCGGTGTCGACCTCGCCCAGCTGCTCGACCCAGTCGATGATCCGGCTCAGCTCCTCCGCCATGGGGGCGAGCTCCGCCTCGTCCATGCGGATGCGGGCGAGATGCGCGATCCGCGCGACGGTGGCCTGGTCGAGCGACATGGGCGAACGGGTCTCCGGACAAAGGCGGCGAGGGCCGCGGCGGCGCCGGCCGCGGCGGCGGCGCGGAACCTATCACCGGCCTCGGGGGCCTGCAAGGCGGCGGCTGCGTCGGACGCGGCGTAGGTCGGGTTGACCGGAGGGAAACCCGACGGCGATGCCCGGCGCGATCGCCGGCGCCGGTCCAAGGTCCAGTCCTGGCGCTGGCACCGGTCGCGATGACGACCGTCGGGGGTGGCCGTCGGGGGTGGCCGTCGGGGGTAGCCGTCGGGTTTCCGCTGCGCTGCAACCCGACCGACGTGGGAGCGCGGCCTGGACAGGTGGGCGGCGGGAGCGTATGCGGGACGGGCGTCCTGCCCTGCCCCGCCGTCGCGAGAGCCGCCCCGCCGATGCCGTTCGTCGACCTCGACCGACTGCCTGACCTGGTACCGAAGGGGCGGCGGCTGCTTGGCCTTGACGTCGGCGACCGGACGGTCGGCCTGGCGATCTCCGACGGGGCCTGGTCGCTCGCCTCGCCGATCGGCACGATCCAGCGGCGCAAGTTCACCCAGGACGCCGAGCGGCTGCTGGCGACCGTCGACGAGCGGGAGGTCGGCGCGCTGGTCGTCGGCCTGCCGGTCAACATGGACGGCAGCGAGGGCAAGCGCTGCCAGAAGACCCGGCAGTTCGCCAAGAACCTGCTGGGCCTGCGCGACCTGCCGATCGCCTTCTGGGACGAGCGGTTGTCGACCGCGGCGGTCGAGCGGGCGATGCTGGCCGAGGACCGCACCCGGCGGCAGCGGGCGAAGTCGGTCGACACGGCGGCCGCCGCCTGGATCCTCCAGGGCGCGCTCGACCGGCTGGATGACCTCGGCGAGGCCCGGCCCGGCACGGGGGAGGACGACGGCGGGCCATGAGTTCGGTCTTCGGCGCGCTGACGCCGATCTTCGCGATGATCGTCGGGGGATGGCTGATCCGGCGCACCCGCTTCGTCACGGATGCCTTCTGGCCGCAGGCGGAGAAGCTGATCTACTTCGTCTTCTTCCCCAGCCTGATCGTCATCAGCATCGGCACCGCCGATCTGGATTTCGGCCGGCTGGCCGGCATGGCCGGCGCGATGGCGGCGGCCGTGTGGTCGGTCGGTCTCGGCCTGATCCTGCTCGGGCGCCGGGGGCTGCCGTCGCGGCTGGGGCTCGACGAGCCGGCCTACAGCTCGATCGCCCAGGGCATGATCCGTCCGAACAGCTATGTCGGACTGGCCGTCGCCGCCGGGCTCTATGGGCCGGAGGGCGTGACCCTGGCCGCCGTCGGCATCGCCGTGGTGATCCCGTCGGTCAACGTGATGGCCGTGGTCCTGCTGCTGCGCCACGGCCGGCCAGACGGCACGGTGCCGGCCCAGGGTCCGGCCGCGCTGGCGCGCGGCGTCGCGACCAACCCGCTGATCGTCTCGGTGGCGCTGGGCGTGGCGCTGAACCTCTCCGGCATCGCGCTGCCGGGCGTGGTGCTGGGGACGCTGGAGATCCTGGGACGGGTTTCCCTGCCGCTCGGTCTTCTGGCGGTCGGCGCCGGGCTCGACTTCGGCGCCACCCGCCGGGCCGGGCTGTCGGTTGCCGGGACGACCGCCGCCAAGCTGGCGGCGATCCCGGCGCTGACCGCCGGGCTGTGCCTCGCCTTCGGGGTGGGCGGGCTGCCGGCGGCGGTGGCGGTGCTCTACAACGGACTGCCCACCTCGGCGTCGTCCTACGTCCTCGCCCGGCAGATGGGCGGCGACGCGACGCTGATGGCCGGGATCATCACGGCGACGACGCTCGCTGCCTTCGTCACGCTGCCGGCCGGCGCGCTGGCGGCGGAGCTGATCTGGCCGGGGGTGCTGGGCGGCGGGTGAGGTGATCTCCCTCAACCCGGTCATCCCGGACGGCCCGCAGGGCCGATCCGGGACCTTGAAGGGCGTCGCGCACCCCTTCGCCCGCGGGACCGCGTTCGGCGGCCCGGCGAGGGAGCGCGCCTGCCGTCCAGGTCCTGGCGGTCGCCAGGACGACCTGCCGTTCTGCAGCGCCCCGCCGCCGCCTCACACGGCATCCAGCGGGATCTTCAGGTAGCGCACGCCGTTGTCCTCCGCCGGGGGCAGGTCGCCGGCGCGCATGTTGACCTGGATCGACGGCAGCAGCAGCACCGGCATGTCGAGCTCCCGGTCGCGCTCGGTGCGCATCCGGACGAAGTCCTCCTTCGTCACGCCGTCATGGACGTGCTTGTTGCTCGCCCGCTGCTCCGCCACCGTGGTCTCCCAGGCGTAGTCGCGACCGCCGGGGGCATAGTCGTGGCCGACGAACATCCGGGTCTCGGGCGGCAGGTCCAGCAGACGGCGGATCGACGCCCACAGCGTCTCCGCGCTGCCGCCCGGGAAGTCGCAGCGGGCCGTGCCGAAGTCCGGCATGAACAGGCTGTCGCCGACGAAGACCGCATCGCCGATCCGGTAGCTCATGTCCGCCGGCGTATGGCCCGACGTGTGGATCGCCTGCGCCTCCAGCCCGCCGATCCGGAACGTCTCGCCGTCCTCGAACAGGTGATCGAACTGGGAGCCGTCGGTGCGGAACGACGGTTCGGCATTGTAGATCGTCTTCCAGGTCGACTGGACCTTGTCGATGTTGCGGCCGATCGCGATCCGGCCGCCCAGCCGCTCCTTCAGATAGGGGGCGGCGGACAGGTGGTCGGCGTGGATGTGGGTCTCGAGCACCCATTCGACGGTCAGCCCCTTCGCCTGGACATGCTCGATCAGCCGATCGGCGAAGGCATGGCCGGTCCGTCCCGACTTCGGATCGTAGTCGAGCGCCGAATCGATGATCGCCGCGGCCTTGCTGGCGGGGTCGCTGACGATGTAGCAGCAGGTGAAGGTCGATTCGTGGAAGAACGCCGCCACCTCCGGACGGGTCCGGGTGCCGGCGTCGGTCTTGGCATTGGCGTTGGCGGTCGTGGTCATGGGGCCTTCTCCCGGCGCGCTGTCGATGAAAACGGCGTCTCACACATATTAGTGATATCTAATATCGCACCGCGCAACCCCTTGCCTTCCGACGGACATGCGACCGTTGGTCCGGGGGCGCCGCGCGAGTATAGTCCCGACCGCCATGACTCGGGCATACCCAGAAACGGACCACCTCGCCGACCGCCACCTGTTGGGCATCGAATCCCTCACGCCGGGGGAGATCGCCCTGATCCTCGACACGGCCGACGGCTATGTCGACCTGAACCGCCGGCCGGACAAGAAGACCGACCTGCTGGCCGGCCGGTCGGTGATGAACCTGTTCTTCGAGAACTCGACCCGCACCCGCACCAGCTTCGAAATGGCGGCGAAGCGGCTGGGGGCGGATACGATCAACATGTCGGTCGGCAGCAGCTCGATCAAGAAGGGCGAGACGCTGATCGACACGGCGATGACGCTGAACGCCATGCACCCGGACGTGCTGGTGGTGCGCCATCCGGATTCGGGCGCGGTCGCCCTGCTGTCGCAGAAGGTCGAGGCCGCGGTGATCAACGCCGGCGACGGCAGCCACGAGCACCCGACCCAGGCACTCCTGGACGCGCTGACCATCCGCCGGCGGACGCAGCGACTGGACGGGCTGGTAGTGGCGATCTGCGGCGACATCCGGCACAGCCGGGTCGCCCGGTCGAACATCCACCTGCTCAACATCATGGGCGCGCGGGTCCGGGTGGTGGCGCCGCCGACGCTGCTGCCCTCGGCGGTCGAGCGGCTGGGGGTGACGGTGTTCCACGACATGCGTGCCGGGCTGGACGGCGCCGACATCGTGATGATGCTGCGCCTGCAGCAGGAGCGGATGCAGGGCAGCTACGTCCCCTCGGTGCGGGAGTATTTCCGCTTCTACGGCCTCGACCGGGAGAAGCTGGCGGTCGCCAAGCCCGACGCCCTGATCATGCACCCGGGGCCGATGAACCGCGGGGTCGAGATCGACAGCACGGTTGCCGACGACATCTCCCGGTCGCTGATCCTGGACCAGGTGGAGCTGGGCGTGGCGGTGCGCATGGCGGTGCTGGACCTTCTGACACGCGGCGGCGGCAACGCGGTGCGGGAGTCCCGGGCATGAGCCTGAAGCCGGCCAAGTCCGATCCGGGGAAGGTCGCCTACGTCAACGCCAGGCTGGTCGATCCGGCGAGCGGCCTGGACGCTCGCGGCGGCCTTCTGACCGTCGGGGAGCGGATCGCCGAGATGGGGCCCGGCCTCTACGCCGGCGGGCGCGACCTGCCCTCGGACGCGACGGTGGTCGACTGCGACGGCGCCGTGCTGGCGCCCGGGCTGGTCGACATGCGGGTGCGGATCGGCGAACCGGGCGAGGAGCATAAGGAGACCATCGCCAGCGCCTCCGCTGCGGCGGCGGCCGGCGGCGTCACCAGCTTCGCCTGCCTGCCCGATACCGACCCACCGATCGACAGCGAGCCGGTGCTGGAGTTCGTCGCCCGCCGGGCGCGGGAGGTCAAGCGGGTCAAGGTCTATGCCTATGGCTGCGTGACCCGCGGCGCGGCCGGCCAGGACCTTGCGGAGTACGGGCTGCTGAAGGCGGCGGGCGCGGTCGCGTTCACCGACGGCCGCCGCGCCGTCGGCGACGCGAGGGTGATGATGCGCGCGCTGAGCTATGGCACGGCGCACGGCATCCTGATCGTCCAGCACCCTGAGGAACCGCGGCTGGCCGAAGGCGGGCAGATGAACGCCGGGGAGATCGCGACCCGCCTCGGCCTCGCCGGCATCCCCCGGATCGCCGAAGCGATCCTTGTCGAGCGCGACCTGCGGTTGGTCGCCGCCACCGGCGCGCGCTATCACGCGGCCCACGTCACGACGCCCGAGGCCCTGGACGCGATCCGCGCCGCCAAACGCGCAGGCCTGCCGGTCAGCTGCGATACCGCCCCGCCCTATTTCTCGCTGACCGAGGTCGATGTCGGCGACTACAGGACCTTCGCCAAGCTGTCGCCGCCGTTGCGCGACGAGATGGACCGGCGGGCACTGGTCGACGGCATCGCCGACGGCACGGTCGACGTGATCGCGTCGGACCACTGCCCTCAGGACCAGGACAGCAAGCGCCTGCCCTTCGCACAGGCGGAGCCCGGTGTGGTGGGGCTGGAGACGCTGTTGCCGCTGGCGCTCGACCTGCATCACAAGGGCCGCCTGGCGCTGATCGACCTGCTGGCCAAGCTGACCTGCCGCCCGGCGGAACTGCTGGGCCTGCCGGGCGGGCGGCTGGCGGCGGGCGGACCGGCGGACATGGTGCTGTTCCACCCCGACGCGCCGGGGCGGATCGATGTCGACGGCTTCCGGTCGAAATCCAGGAACAGCCCGTTCGACGGCCGCCCGGTGATGGGCCGGGTGTTGCGCACGGTGGTCGACGGACGCACCGTGTTCCGCGCCGAGGACTGAACCGAACCGGACCGCCCGCTCATGCCCGACCCGCTCGGCGATTTCAGCTATACATGGCCGTTCTGGGCGGCCGCCATCCTCGGATACCTGCTCGGATCCATCCCGTTCGGGCTGGTGCTGTGCCGGCTGGCCGGCTATGGCGACATCCGCAAGATCGGCTCGGGGAATATCGGCGCGACCAACGTCCTGCGTACCGGGAACAAGCCGCTGGCGCTCGCCACCCTGATCCTCGACAGCGGCAAGGGGGCGATCGCCGTGCTGCTGGCCGGCTGGTTCGGCCCGGATCTGGCCGTCCTCGCCGGCGGCGGCGCGATGCTGGGCCACACCTTCCCGATCTGGCTGAAGTTCCGCGGCGGCAAGGGGGTCGCGACGGCGCTGGGCACGCTGCTGGCGATCGCGCCGCTGGTCGGCCTGCTGGCCTGCCTGACCTGGCTGGCCGCGGCGGCGGCCACGCGCTACTCGTCGGTGGCGGGCATGGCATCGGTGGTGCTGGCGCCCGCGTGGGCCTATCTGATCGCCCTGCGTCCGGTCTATCAGACACTGGCCGATCTCGGCCTCGGCCATCGTCTGCTCGCGGACCCGCAGCGGGCCGAGTTGGCGATCGTGATCGCGGTGCTGGTGGTGCTGCGCCACCACGCCAACATTCGCCGGCTGCTCAAGGGTCAGGAGCCGAAGATCGGCCGGAGGAAGGACGCCGCCACGCCCGGCGACGGCGCCTGACCGACATGGGAGGTCGGCCCGACGCCATGGCCGGCGCGAGGCAGGGTCAGGTAGTGGTGCGGGCCGCGGTGGTGGGCTGCTTCGCCGGCTTGCCCCAGCCGAAATAGGCGGCGACCGCGGCGATGATCGCATGCAGCCAGATGTCGTTGCCGTAGAGCGGCAACAGTCCGAAGGTCGTCCAGAGGATCGGGATGAACCCCATCACGGCGAAGACGGCGTAGATCACCGCCGTGGCCCGGCTGAACAGCACGGCGCCGCCATGGCTGCGATAGGCGGCGAGGCCCCAGATGCCGAAGGCCAGGTGCACCAGGTTGTGCAGCCAGTTGACCGGGAAGATCCCCAGCAGCAGCCCGTGACCGCCGCCCAGCACGAGGTCCGGCGCTCCCTCTTCGGTCAGCGGTTGGACCAGTCCCGGGATGAAGCCGGCGATGCCGATGACCACGAAAATGATGCCCATCACCAGGGCGAAGTTGCGGGCTGTCATGTTCCCCCCTCACGACTGTCGGCCGGCCGGCAGGCGCCGGCCGGCGGTCAGGCGACCGGGCGGATCGCGGCCCGGGCCCCGCCCGCCCTTTCCTGGTCCGTTCAACGCTGGAGCGTCCCGATCGTTCCGGGCGCGTGAAGGGTGACGATCGCCCTCCGCGCTTCGCCGGAGTCAGCTCGCGTCAGCTCGCACGCCCGAGTCGTCGTTCGCCGGCTGCCGCTCGCTGACGGCGTCAACCGCCCCGGCTCCGCTCAGTCCGCAGGAGGCGGACCGGCCGCAGGTCACGGAGAAGTCGGCATCCTCGTCGCCGGTGACGACGACGGTGCCCGTATCCTCGGTGACATACTGCGCGTCCGTGGTGGTGGTGGTGCCCGACCAGCCGCCCGAGACGCCGCACTGGAAGGCATGGCTGTCGGCCGACAGCAGCCATTCCTCATAGACCGCCGTCGCGGCGCAGCGCGGGTGGTAGAATTTCAGGCCCGCGCTGTAGACGACAGCATTGGGGCCGGTGGCGTCGGCCCAGGCCTCGCTGTTGGATCCGTTCGTGTCGGCGCCGTGATGCGACCCCAGGAGGACGTTCGACCGGACGCCGCCGAGGCCCTGCCAGTTGGCGATCGCCGAATTCTGCGTCACGCCGGTGGCGTCGCCGGTCAGCGTGAGGACGTAGTTCTCGTTGTTCAGCTCAAGCACCAGCGACCGGTCGTTGGCATTGGTGCCCGCGTTGACGGTCAGGACGTTGGTCTCGCCGGTGCCGCAGGCCAGCCCTTCGACCGGCTGGCCGCCGTTGTGCCAGCCGGCCGGCCAGCCGTCGCTGACCGGTACGCCGGCGTTGCGCTGGGCGTTGAGCCAGGTGCGGAAGGCCGACGGATAGCTGGACACGTTGCCGCCGAGCCAGATCGACTGGGCCAGCCGGCCACTCATCACGGTCGGGATCCAGTTGTTGTGGTCCGAATCGGAATGGCTGACGACGACGATCGGGGCGGCGTCGGCATTCCCTTTCAGGAGGCCGTCGACATAGGCGGCGGCCTGGCTCTCGTCGAGATCGACCACGGATCCGCCGCTGGAGCCGCAGTCGTAGAGGATCGGGTTCGGATTTCCCGTGCCGGGGCATTCGGTGATCGTGCACAGGCCGGCCCCGACCGCCAGGAAATGGGTACGCATCTCGTTGTCGGCCTTGGGCGCCAGGGCCAAAGCCGGTGTGACGCCGAGCGCGACGGCCGCCTGAGCCGTCGCCGGAGCCGCGGCGGGAGTCGACGCCTTCGGCACGCTCGGCGCATCCGCCAGATCCTCGTCAAGGGTGTCGATCAGCGGAGCGCAGGCCGCCAAAACGCCCGCCAGGACGACCAGCGGCAGAAATCGGGTGAGATGCATGGGGGAACTCTCCTCGATGCGTGCAGCCAGATCGGCAGCATCAAGGCGCAAGGTCATCGACCCGACGGCACTGCAATCTATAGGATTATAGCGCCCTGATTTGCTCTATTTTCTATTCCAATGGCGGAGTGAGCAATTATTAAGAGAGTTATGATGAAAATTTAATACTACTGAATGATCACTCATCTTGGGTTGCAAGACGGACGGCGATCCGCCCAACGACGACGGATGCCTCGCCTCCGTCGCGTCGGCACGGTGGCACCGCCGGCCTGGCCGGTCCCTCGCATGCCGCCTTCACGGCAGCGCCGCGTCATCGGATCACCATCCTACGCCGCAAGCGCCGCCCGACCTTCACGGCGATCCATGCTGGATGAAGAAGGATCCGTCGGATCAACTGCAGGATCGGCGGATCGTGGAACAGGCTGTCCATGCCCAGTCCGACATACGGGCGCCATGCCGATTCGTACGGGTTGCGGAGATAGCCCGTGTTCTCCGGTACCGAAAGACCGCAATCCTTGGGCAGGCCGGACAGTCCGAACGACTGGTCAGGCGCGAGCGGCGGCGTGCGCCGGTGCACGAATTCGAAATCGATCAGCTTGATGTGCCCGGCACGGTCGATCAGCACGTTGGATTTCGGCGTCAGGTCGATCGGATCGTAGCCCCGGGCCAGGAGATCACCGATGGCCCCAGCCAGTTGCCGCGTCTGATCGAGAGTCAGCAGGGCCGGAAGCCGCCGGCCCGGCCGGAACCGCGTCGACGGCCGCGCCTCGACATGGTCGACGACGAAGCCGTTCGGCCGCTCCTCCAACAGGGCCGGAAAGGCGGCATGGCCCTGGAACTCCCGCAGCAGTTCGACCTCGCGGTCACGACAGTCGAGGCAGGTGCGCCGAAAGGTCTTCAGAACCGCCAACCGATCGTCGTAGCGAATCAGCTCCACCTTGGCCCTGAATCCGAACCGGCTGAGATGGCGGATCACCGGCCAAGGTGCCGCCATGCCGGCGCGGCGGCTCGCTACCCGTTCGCGAAGCGCTTCGCACTGGTCGGCCGACAGCAGTTCCGTGGCCAGTGCCCACGCCTCGACAGCGTTGTCGGTCGTGTGCACGGGATCGAACCGCTCCTTCCGCGGCAGATCCCTGTTGATGCGATTGCGGATCAGTTCCTTTGCATTCAAGACCTGCCAGTTGTCGAGGAGCGGGTGCCGTCGCCGCTCCGAGGGGCCCGGCGGCTCCGGCAGGCAATCGAAGGCGAGGATGGCCCGGGCGGGCAGCCCCGCCGCAGGCGGCCACGATCCCCCGTTCCAGTTGCCGCCGCGCGCGATCTCAGCGACCTTTCGGCGCTTCCTCCCGGTCAACGGGAGATCGGCGAAAACCTCGAAGCCGCGGCGCTCCAGCAGGTCGGCGAGCCCCTCGTCGAGACCGGTTTCCACGGTGCGCTGCCGGATCAGGAACACCGCGAGCCCGGGGACTTCCGGCAGCGTCCTCATCCGTTCGGCCAACCAGGGCTTGGTCACCGAGAGCCGCATCAGCATGTCGACCGGCGGACGCCATCCCTCGGCCGCCAGAACCGAATCCAGCCCCTCCAGCGTGACGGGCTGCGGACAGGAGATTTCCGCCGGGCCGGCAAGGTCTTCCAGTGCCTGGGCAAAGTCGTGATCGGAGGTGGCCCTGCCGCCCGAAGCGCCGGGTCGTTCTGGCAAGCCGGTATCCGGCCCTTTCAGGTAGACCGCATGATAGGCCAGCGTCAGCCACCGGTGTCGCGGCGACGGGACCCGCCAGCCACCCGGCCGTCCCTCCGAGTCGGCCAGGACGCTGCTGGCCAGGCTCTGTGGCATGACGGCCACCGGCGGCACGGCCGGCTCGTTGGACGGAATCACCGGTTGGAGGCGAATTCGTCGCTGCCACACGCCGCGTAGGCATCGACCGGCGTGCCGAGCGGCCAGCGGGACAGCCAGTGCTGAAGCTTCGGCCGATCCTCGTCATGCACCAGCAGATTGAGATCCCGCCCCGGTGGCACGTGCGGCAGTGTCTCCGACCAGCGCAGGACGATGTGCCGGATGCGATCCCGCTCCAGGGCCGCAAAGAACTCGGCCGCAGAAAGTCCCGGAAGGAGATGCCATTTGCTTCGGGGGTTGAGCCGGCGCAGTACGGCCCGCTCGATGCGCGCGCTCATCGCCGGGCGCATCGGGTGGAGAATCCGGGCCGCCCGGGGCCGAGCCCATCGGAACAATGCCTCGAGCCGCCGGGAGCAGCCTATCCTGTCGATCCAATCGGCCATGATGATCCGTCCGTCGCCGACGTGATTGCGCTGGCGCTGGACCGCATTCGTCGCATGTGGTCCGCGGGCCATCTACGGCCGGCGCCCGTAATGGTTGCGGGCGCAAGAGGTGTAACGATACTGTCGAAAATCATTCACCGAATATGCAGCCTCGACTCCCGCCGGTTATTCCCCGCCGTCGCCCGGCACTGCCTTGTCCGCCCGGGCCAGGACCGCCTCATCCGAACGATACGGCGGGAACCTCCTAGCAAACGGAGGCGCTCGAATCGAAACGGCGCCGCCTCTTTCGGAGGAGCGGCGCCGTATCGTCGAGCCGGCAGTCTGTCAGCCGGTATAGGGCCGGATCTCGATTTCCACGCGCCGGTTCGCCTGTCGCCCGGAAGCGGTGGCGTTGCTCGCGATCGGGCGGCTTTCGCCGGCGCCGAACGCGGCGATCCGCTGCGGCTGGAAGCCCTGCCCCTGGAGGTACTGGGCCACCGAACTGGCGCGGCGCAGCGACAGGTCGATATTGTACTGCTCCGCACCGGTGCTGTCGGTGTGCCCGACGACCTGGACCGTGGTCTGCGGGTAGTTCCGCAGGGTCTGCCCGATCTGGTTCAGCGTGGGATAGAACTGCGGGCTGATCTGCGCGCTGTCGGTGGCGAACGTAATGTTGCCCGGCATGTTGAGCACGATCACGTCGCCCTGGCGCTGGACGTCGACGCCGCTGCCCTGCAATTCCTGGCGCAGCGCCTGTTCCTGGCGGTCCATGTAGTTGCCGACCGCGCCACCGGCCAGCGCACCGATGCCGGCGCCGACCAGGGCGCCGCCCAGCCCGCCGTCGTCGATCGCGGCGCCGACCGCCGCGCCGCCGAGGGCGCCCAGCCCGGTCCCGACGGCAGTGTTCTGACCCGCGGTCTGGCAGCCGGCCAGCAGAGCGCCAACGAGCGTGAGCGTGGTTGCGGTCTTGGCGACGGCGCCCCACGCGGGGGCGGTCCTGGTGATGCCGGTGGTCATAGCCCCTCATTCTCCCTTTTAGCCGATCGCCGCGGCAACACCGCGACGGGGCGTTCCGCCCGTGCGGCTGTTCCGCCGCGGACCTTCTGTCCAGCGTAGCGAAGCCCGGCGGCGTGTCCAACAGGCGGTATTCTTGAGGCGGAACGGCGGCAGCCCCGGAATAGTTGCGGCCGATCGCCGTGAAAGGGGATTGACGACTCTCGGAATATCCTACAATCGTACCCACATGCTTCAACCCGAGCGAGAGCTTACCCGGGCGGAGCGGCTGGACTGGCTGCGCCTGATCCGGACCGAGAATGTCGGCCCGATCACGTTCCGCATGCTGATTGGGCGGTTCGGATCGGCAGCGGCGGCGCTCGACGCCCTGCCGGAACTGGCGCGCCGTGGCGGCCGCAGCCGCCCTCTGAAGCCGCCGTCGCGCGCCGTGGCGGAGCGGGAACTGGCGGCGCACGAAGCGGCGCGGGTGCGCCTGATCGCGCTCGCCGAACCGGCCTATCCCAAGCAGCTCGCGGCGCTGGAGGACGCGCCGCCCCTCCTCGCCGTCGGCGGCAATCCGCACCTCCTGGAACGGCAGGCGGTGGGCGTGGTCGGCGCCCGCAACGCCTCGCTCAACGGCCGCCGGCTCGCGACGCGGCTGGCGCGGGAGCTTGCGCAAGCGGGACTCGTCGTCGTCTCCGGCCTGGCACGCGGCATCGATGCCGCCGCCCATGGCGGAGCTCTGGAGGGTGGAACGGTCGCTGCGATCGCCGGCGGCCTGGACGTCGTCTATCCACCTGAAAACGCCGAGCTGTGGGAGGAGGTCCGCGCCCGCGGTGCGCTGGTCGGCGAATCGCCGCCGGGGACGCAGCCGACGGCGCGGCACTTTCCCCGCCGCAACCGGCTGATCGCCGGGCTGTCGCTTGGGGTCGTGGTGGTCGAGGCGGCGCTCAGGTCCGGCTCTCTGATCACGGCCCGTCTGGCGACCGAGGCCGGACGGGAGGTGTTCGCGGTGCCAGGATCGCCGCTCGACCCGCGGGCCCAGGGGTGCAACCGCCTGATCCGCGACGGCGCGACCCTGGTCGAGACCGCGGCGGACGTGATCGAGGGGCTCGAAGCCATGGCACGCAAACCGGTCGAGGATTGGACCGCCCGCGCCTTCGCTCCGGCCGGCGGTGCGGGTGCCGGTTTCGATTTCGGCAGCGGTCCGGCGAGCGAGGGCGCGACTGCCCGGGCACTCGATCTGGCGCGTCGCGCGGTCGTGGAGAACCTGTCGCCGACTCCCACGGCGGTTGACGAACTCATAAGGGACTGCCAATTGTCCCCGACACTGGTGCTGACCGTGCTCCTGGAGCTCGAGCTGGCCGGCCGCATCGAGCGGCAGCCCGGCAACCGCGTCAGCCTGATCTGATCCGGCCGGACCGCGCCGCCCTGGCGGCAGGCCCCGAGCCCGATCGTCCATTCGAACGGGGTGGCCTTGTCCGGCTCGAACCTGGTCATCGTCGAATCGCCCGCAAAGGCGAAGACCATCAACAAGTATCTCGGCAGCGACTACACCGTCCTGGCGAGCTACGGCCATGTCCGCGATCTCCCTCCGAAGGACGGCTCCGTCCGTCCGGAGGAGGACTTCGCCATGGACTGGGAGCTCGACGCCCGCGGCAAGAAGCGAATGGACGAACTGGCACGCGCGGCGAAGGAGGCGACGACGGTCTACCTCGCCACCGACCCCGACCGCGAGGGCGAGGCGATCAGCTGGCACGTCCGCGAGGTGCTGCAGGGCAAGCGCGGAATGAAGGGCGTCGATTTCCAGCGGATCACCTTCAACGAGATCACCAAGAGCGCCGTCAACGACGCGATCCGCAACCCGCGCAGCCTGGACGGGGCGCTGATCCAGGCCTACCTGGCGCGCCGCGCGCTCGACTACCTGGTCGGCTTCACCCTGTCGCCGGTGCTATGGCGCAAGCTCCCCGGCAGCCGGTCGGCGGGTCGGGTGCAATCGGTCGCGCTGCGGCTGGTGTGCGAGCGCGAGTCCGAGATCGAGAACTTCAGGCCGCAGGAATACTGGACGGTCGAGGCGGAGTTCACGACCGAGGCCGGCGAGACCTTCACCGCCCGGCTGACCCAGCTCGACGGAAAGAAGCTCGGCAAGTTCGATCTGGCGACCGAGGCCGACGCGAAGGCCGCGAAGGAGCGGCTGGAGCAGCTTGCCTTCTCGATCGGCCAGGTCGAGCGCAAGCAGGTCCGGCGCAACCCGGCGCCGCCGTTCACCACCTCCACCCTTCAGCAGGAAGCGTCGCGCAAGCTGGGCATGGGCGCGAGCCAGACCATGCGCACGGCCCAGCGGCTCTACGAAGGCATCGACATCGGCGGCGAGACGGTCGGGCTGATCACCTATATGCGGACCGACGGCCTGCAGCTGGCGCGCGAGGCGGTCGACCAGACCCGCGACATGATCCGCGGCACCTATGGTGGCCCCTATGTGCCCGAACGGCCGCGGCTCTACCAGTCCACCCAGAAGAACGCGCAGGAGGCCCACGAGGCGATCCGCCCGACCGACCCGGCGCGCCGGCCGGAGGATCTGGCCCGCTTCCTGGACCGCGACCAGCTGCGGCTCTACGAGCTGATCTGGAAGCGCACGGTCGCCTGCCAGATGGAGAGCGCGGTCCTCGACCAGGTGGCGGTCGACGTCGCCGGCAAGGGTTCGTCGGGCAGCGCCGTGCTTCGGGCGACGGGCTCGATCGTCCGGTTCGACGGCTTCCTGAAGGTCTACGAGGAAGGCCGCGACGACGTCGGCGAGGAGGACGGCAGGGACCGGCGGCTGCCCGCGGTCGCCGAAGGCCAGGGCGTCGACCGGGGCACGATCGCGGCCGACCAGCACTTCACCCAGCCGCCGCCGCGCTATTCCGAGGCCAGCCTGGTCAAGAAGCTGGAGGAGCTGGGCATCGGCCGGCCCTCGACCTACGCCTCGATTCTGCAGGTGCTGCAGGACCGCGAGTATGTCCGCCTGGAGAAGCGCCGGTTCCATCCCGAGGACCGGGGCCGGCTGGTCACCAGCTTCCTGACCCACTTCTTCCGCCGGTACGTCGAGTACGACTTCACCGCCAAGCTGGAGGCGCAGCTCGACGACATCTCCGGCGGCCGGGCCGACTGGAAGGAGGTGCTGCGCCAGTTCTGGGCCTCCTTCGCCGGTGCGGTGGAGGAGACCAAGGACCTGACGATCACCCAGGTGATCGACGCCCTGGACGAGGATCTCGGGGCCCATTTCTTCCGCTCGCGCGGGGACGGGGAAGACCCGCGCCGCTGCCCGCGCTGCGGCAGCGGTCGGCTCGGGCTGAAGCTGGCCAAGCGGTCGGGCGCGTTCATCGGCTGCTCGAACTACCCGGAATGCACCTATACCCGCCCGCTGGAGGTGCCGTCCGACAATGCGGAGGCGGAGGCCGAGGCTGCCCTGCCCCGCAACCTGGGCGAGGATCCGCAGAGCGGGCTGCCGGTCACGGTGCGCAAGGGCCCGTTCGGCATCTATGCCCAGCTCGGCGAAGGCGGCGACGGCGAGAAGCCCAAGCGGGTCAGTCTGCCCAAGGGGTACGATCCGCTCGCCATCGAGCTGGACACCGCGCTCGCCCTGCTGTCGCTGCCCCGGGTCGTCACGGGGTACGAAGGCAAGGAAATCAAGGCCGGCATAGGGCGCTACGGGCCGTACCTCTTCCACGACGGCAAGTACGTCAACCTGCCGGAGGACGACGATGTCCTGACCGTCGGCGCGAACCGGGCGGTCGAGCTGGTGTCGCAGGCCAGGGCGCGCGGCCGCGGCGGCGCTTCGGCGACGCCCCTGCGCGAACTGGGCGAGCGCGATGGTCAGCCGGTCGCGATTTACAGCGGCCGCTACGGCCCCTACATCAAGTACGGCAAGCTCAATGTAACGCTGCCGAAGGGCGACGAGGTCGAGACGATCGGCATGGACCGTGCGGTCGAACTGATCGAGGCCAAGGCGGCCAAGGACGGCAAGGGCACCGGCGGCCGCAAGGCCTCGGCTTCGAAGCCCGCCGGCACCAAAGGAGAGGCGGCCAACGGCGGCGGGGCGGCGAAGAAGAAGCCGTCTGCGAAGAGCGCCGGAAAGACGGCAACACCGACTGCAGCGGCGAAGAAGAAGGGCACGGCGAGAAAGCCTGCCGCCGGGAAGGCCGCGTCGACCGGCAAGCCGGCCGATTGATCCCGTCCGGGGACCGCTTCGGCGCCTGGCAGACACCCGCCCCCGTCCCGTCCCCAGGACCCGGGCCTACCGAGAAACACCCGACGATTTGACCAAGACTTCGAAGAGACAGACTCCCTTCCCCTCCAAGGAGGAGGTCGCCGACTTCATCCGGTCGAGCGACACGCCGGTCGGCAAGCGCGAGATCGCGCGGGCCTTCCACCTGACCGGCGACGACCGCATCGAACTGAAGCGCCTGATCAAGGAGCTCGAGCGCGACGGCGCGATCGAGCGAAAGGCCGGTCGAAAGAAGCTGGCTGCCCCGCGATCCCTGCCGGAGGTCTCGGTCCTGGTGGTCGCCGAGATCGACGAAGACGGCGAAACCATCGCCCGGCCCGCCCGCTGGGACGAGGAGGACGCGCCTACCCCGCGCGTCTGGATGGTGCCGGAGAAGCGCGGCCGCCCCGCGCTGGGCGTCGGCGACCGGGTGCTGACCCGTCTGCGCCGGATGGGCGACGGCGAGTACGAGGGCCGGGTCATCCGCCGGCTGGAGGAGCGCGCGGCCGAGCGGATCGTCGGCGTGCTTAGGGCCAAGCCGGGCGGCGCGCTGGTCTTCCCTGCCGACAAGAAGAAGGCCGACCAGATCTTCGTGCACGAGCGCGACCTGTCCGGTGCCGAGGACGGCGAACTGGTGGTGGTCGACCTGCCGCCGGGCGGGCCGCGCCACGGCCCGCGCAAGGCAGTCGTGGCGGAGCGCCTGGGCGATCCCGACCACCCGAAGGCGATCAGCCTGATCTCGATCCACCAGCAGGGGATCCCGACCGAATTCCCGAAAGCGGCCCTTGAACAGGCCGAAGCCGGAACCGAGCCGGTGCTCGGCGACCGCACCGACCTGCGGGGCGTGCCGCTGGTGACGATCGACGGCGCCGACGCGCGCGACTTCGATGATGCGGTGTTCGCCGAGCGCGACGACAGCCCGAAGAATCCCGGCGGATGGCACCTGATCGTCGCGATCGCAGATGTGGCGCACTACGTTCCCTACGACTCGCCGCTCGACAGGGAAGCGTTCCGACGCGGCAACAGCTGCTATTTCCCGGACCGGGTGGTGCCGATGCTGCCGGAGGCGTTGTCCAACGGCCTGTGCTCGCTGAACCCCGCGGTCGATCGCGCCTGCATCGCCGTCCACATGTGGATCGACGCGCGCGGCGAGTTGCAGCGCCAGAAATTCGTCCGCGGCCTGATGCGCAGTCAGGCCCGACTGACCTACGACCAGGTCCAGGAGGCGCGCAACGGCCAGCCGGACGACGCCACGGGCCCGCTGATGGATCCGGTGATCGACCCGCTCTACGGCGCCTTCCAGGTCCTTACCGAGGCCCGCGGCCGGCGGGGCACTCTGGAGATCGACCTGCCGGAGCGGGTGATCCGGATCGACGAGGAGGGCACTGTCCGCGGCATCGGTCTGCGCCAGCGCTTCGACAGCCACAGGCTGATCGAGGAGTTCATGATCCTGGCAAATGTCGCCGCCGCGCGAACCCTGGAGGAGAAGCGCATCCCCTGCCTCTATCGGGTGCATGACGAGCCGGACGAGAGCAAGGCCGAGAGCCTGCGCGAGTTCCTGGAACCGCTGGGCTATCGCCTGGCCAAGGCCGGGCTCGCGCGACCAGCGGCGTTCAGTCAACTGGTCGCCCAGGCGAAGGGCCGGCCGGAGGAGGAACTGGTCTCCGAAATGGTGCTGCGCAGTCAGGCCCAGGCGGTCTACAGCCCGGACAACATCGGTCATTTCGGCCTCGCCCTGCCCCGATATGCCCATTTCACCTCGCCGATCCGACGCTATGCCGACCTGACGGTGCACCGGGGACTGGTCCGCGCGCTGAGGCTGGGCGAGGACGGGGCACGGGAGGAGGAACTGGCGAGGCTCGCGGAGATCGGCGAGCATATTTCCTTCACCGAGCGCCGGGCCGTGGCGGCTGAACGCGATGCCGACGACCGCTACATGGCGGCCTGGCTGTCCGACCAGATCGGCCAGACCTTCAGCGGCCGGATCTCCGGGGTCACCCGCTTCGGCCTGTTCGTCAAGCTGGACGAGACCGGCGCCGACGGGCTGGTCCCGATCGCGAGCCTGCCGGACGACTGGTACGATCACGACGAGCGGGCCCATGCCCTGGTCGGGCGGCGTTGGGGACGGCTCTACCGGCTCGGTGCCAAGGTCGTGATCAAGGTGTCGGAGGCCGATCCGGTGACCGGCAGCACGTTGTTCACCCTGACCGGCGACGCCGCGGAGGACGGGGCAGACGTGCCCGGGCTCGCTCCGCCCGACCCGGGCCGGGCCATGGACCGGCGCGGCCGCGGCAAGGCGCCGCATGGCCGCAAGGGCGGACCGAAGAAGGGGGGCCGCACGACGGCGGCCGGCGGCCGTCGAGGCCGAGGCTGACGCCCTGCCGTCACAGTTTGATTACCGGTTCGAGCCATAGTACTGCCGCAGAGGACCGGTTATCCTCCAATCAGGAGAGGTGCCCTGCCCGGCCGCCACGAATCGCGCCGGCAAGGGGGCGGAGGGATGGAACCGCGATGATGGGTTTCGGGACGGAGATCGGACGTATCGGGAGACGGACCACGCTGGCGGCGACGGCAGCGCTGCTGCTGCTGGCAGCCTGCAGTCCGGCCGGCGACGGCCAGCAGGCTGCGGTGCAGGCTCCCGTCGATCCCTGGACGGCCCGCGGCGGGCCGACGCTCGACCCTGTAGCGGCCAATGCGCTCGACGGCAGCGTTTTCGGCGTCGGCTACGATCGCATCGTGGACATCTACCTCGATGCGACCCCGCTCGACCGGTTCGCGGTCTCCGGCCTCGACGGCCTGTCAGAGATCGACGCCCTCCTCGACGCCCGGGCCGAGGGTGGGTCGGTGATCCTGGCCCGCGGCGGCGAGGACGTGGTGCGCCTGCCGGTGCCCACGGCGCGAGACACCCATGGCTGGGCCGCACTGACGGTCGCGGCGATCGGCGATGCCCGGGCGCATTCGCCCCTGCTGGCCGAGGCCGATCGGGAGGCGATCTACGAAGCCTTCTACGATGCCGCGCTGGGCGACCTCGACGACTATTCCCGCTATGTCGATCCGGAGCATGCGCGCGAGGAGCGCGCCCAGCGCGACGGTTATGGCGGCGTCGGCTTGCTGATCGAGGCGTCGGACGGCCGGACCATCATTCTCCAGGTCTTCGAGGACGGCCCGGCCGCGGCCGCCGGCATCGAACCCGGCTGGTTCATCGTCGCGGTCGACGGCGAATCGGCCGAGGAGTGGGACATCGGCGAGGTCGGGCAGAAACTGCGCGGACGGGTGGCGACGCCGGTCACCGTCACCTTCGAGACGGCGCAGGGCGAGCGACGGACGGTGACCCTGCGCCGCGATCGGGTGGTGCCGAACGTGGTGGCCAGCCGGATACAGGACGACACGATCATCGTCGAGGTGCTCCGCTTCAATGCCGCCACGACCGACTATCTGGCCGAGGCGATCGACGAGGGCCTGGCGGAACTCGGATCGCGGGCGCGCGGGGTGGTGCTCGATCTGCGCGGCAATCCGGGCGGCCTGCTGGGCCAGGCCGTGACCGTCGCGGACATGTTCGTCGAGGCGGGCGAACTGATCCACACGCGCGGCCGCCATCCGGACAGCAGGCAGCACTTCGAGGCCCGACTCGGCGACGTGGCACAGGGGCTGCCGCTGGCCGTACTGATCGACGGCCGCTCCGCCTCGGGCGCGGAAATCGTGGCGGCGGCGCTGCAGGATACCGGCCGCGCCGTCCTGGTCGGGTCATCCACCTTCGGCAAGGGCAGCGTCCAGACCGTGACCCGACTGCCCAACGACGGCGAACTCTATCTCACCTGGAGCCGGATCTATGCCCCATCGGGCTATACCTTCCATCGCCAGGGCGTGATGCCGACGGTGTGCACGTCGGCCGGCGACAGCGAGGCCGGGTCGCTGATCGCGCGATTTCGCGCCGGCGAGATCGCCGTGCCGTCGAGCATGACCGCCGAGCGCCGGGCAGCGCCGGACGATGCCCGGGCCCTCACCGCGCTGCGCGACGCCTGCCCCTGGCGCCCCCATGACGCGGAGCTGGATGTCGACGTGGCGCTTCGGCTGGTGGCCGACCGCACCCTCTACGCCCAGGCGCTGCAGGCGTCCTCGCAGGGGATGCTGGCCCAGCGCTGACCGCAGGCTTGACATCACGCAGCAGGCGCGTATGGTGCGCGCCTCGGATTTCCCCGGCCGCGGCGGCCGGGCCTGAAGCAGTGGGATAGGGACCATGGCCAAGCCGGCGACCGTCAAGATCCGCCTGGTCAGCACCGCGGACACGGGCTACTTCTACGTCACGAAGAAGAACCCGAAGACGCAGACCGAAAAGATGTCGATGCGCAAGTACGACCCGGTCGCGCGCAAGCACGTCGAATTCAAGGAAGCCAAGATCAAGTAGGTCTTCGGCAGCCGACACGGCAAAAGGCCGCGCCCCAGGGCGCGGCCTTTTTCGTCTGCTCGAGCGCCGTACCGGCCCCGATCGAAGCCGCGGTCCGATAGCACACGTCGACACTGGGACCGGCATGTGGGACCTTGGTCCCCCTACCCGCCCAGCGCGGTCGCCATGTCCCCGGGCAGGTCGTCAAGTCCATCGGCGACGACACGGTCACGGCCCTGCTGCTTGGCGGCATAGAGCGCGTGGTCGGCCCGGGCGAGCAGGGCGTCCACCCCCTCGCCGGGATCCTCCGTCGCCGCGACGCCAAGGCTTATGGTGACCTGGAGCGGCCGGTCCGTCCCGGCGATCGGGAACGGCTCGTCGGCGATCCTGCGACGCAGCCGCTCGGCCACCATCGCGGCCGCCTCGACGCCGGCATCGGGCATGACCACGACGAACTCCTCCCCGCCCCAGCGGGCGACGAGGTCGAAGTTGCGCAGGTTCCGGCTGACCCGGTCCGCCAGCTGCTTGAGCACCTGGTCGCCCGCCGCGTGGCCATGGGTGTCGTTGATCTGCTTGAAGCAATCGATGTCGAGGAAGATCGCCGCCACCGGCTTGTGCGTCTCGGCGATGCGGACCAGCGCCCGCTCGATATGCACACTCAGGTAGCGGCGGTTGAACAGTCCGGTCAGGCTGTCGGTGAGCGCCATCGACAGGCTCTGCTCGTAGTTCGAGCGCAGCCGGTCCTGGTAGCGCTTGCGCCGGATCTGGGTGCGCACCCGGGCCAGGATCTCGTTCCGGTCGATCGGTTTGACCAAATAGTCGTTGGCGCCGAGTTCCAGCCCCTTGGCCGTGCGTTCCAGGTCGCCATCGTCGGCCAGCAGCAGGATCGGCGTTTGCCGCGTCCGGTCCTGGCTGCGCAGGCCGGAACACACGCGCAGCCCGTCTTCCGAGAGCAGGGTCAGGCTGACGATGACGAGGTCGAACTCGTCGCCGATGGCGAGGTCGAGACCGTCGCCGACGGTGCGCGCCGTCGCGACCCGATGGTCATGGGCGCTCAGCGTCTCCTTGATCTTGTCGAGGTCGGAACGGCTGTCCTCCACGACCAGGATCGAGGCGCCGTCGGCCGTCTCCTCGACCTCCGCCGCCGAGCCTTGCAGCACGCCGAGCTCGCCCGAGGTGTGCTCGCGCCGCCGCCATTCGTCCATCATCATCTTGAGGCGGACCAGCGACCTCACGCGGGCGAACAAGGCGATGTCCGCGACCGGCTTGGTCAGGAAGTCGTCGGCCCCGGCTTCCAGCCCCCGCACCCGGTCCGCGCTGTCGCTCAGTGCCGTGACCATAACGACGGGGATGTGCTGCAGGTCCGGGTCGGCCTTGAGGTGCTGGCAGACCTCGAAGCCGTCCATGCCGGGCATCATCACGTCGAGCAGGATGATGTCCGGTGCCGTCTCCTTCGCCCTGGTCAGCGCCTCCGGACCGTCATAGGCCGTGATGACGTCGAAGTATTCGCGCGAGAGCTTCGCTTCGAGCAGCTTGACGTTCGGCAGAACGTCGTCGACGACCAGGACGCGGGCTGACATGGGGGGACGGCAACCTCTTCAAGTCAGGTAGCGCTGCACCGTATCCAGGAACTTGGCGACGGAAATCGGCTTGGCGATGTAATCCTCGCAGCCGCCTTCGCGGATCTTCTCCTCGTCGCCCTTCATGGCGAAGGCGGTCACGGCGATAACGGGGATCGACCGGAGATCGTCATCCTCCTTGATCCACTTGGTGACTTCCAGGCCCGAAACCTCGGGCAATTGAATATCCATCAGGATCAGGTCGGGCCGTTCCTGCCGGGCAATCTTCAGGGCCTCCATCCCGTCCTTGGTCTGCAACGTCTCGTAGCCATGCGCTTCCAGGAGGTCGTGGAAGAGTTTCATGTTGAGTTCGTTGTCCTCCACGATCAGCACCCGCTTGCCCATCCCGTGCTATCCTCGTGTTGTCGCCGCCGGTTTCCAGTGCGCAGGAGACTACGCCGCGACCGGCGGCGGCACAACTCCGGCGGTTCCGGGTCCGGGCGGTCTCGTAGATCGCACGATATGGTTCTAAGGGGTTTGAGGTTAACAATCCATGAGCAGCGGCGACTCCGCCCGGTCTTCCGCCGATTCGGCGCCCGGCCGCGGCAGCCGTGAAGACGGGTCGGGGTTGTGCCGCGACTGCGGGGCACAGCCCCCGGCAGGCCGACGACGCTGCCCCGCCTGCGGCTCTCCCCGCATCGTGCACCACCCGGAGTTGCACGCGCTGACCCTCGCCCATCTCGACTGCGACGCCTTCTATGCGGCGGTCGAGAAGCGCGATGACCCGTCGCTCAAGGACCGGCCGGTGATCGTCGGCGGCGGCCGTCGCGGCGTGGTCTCGGCCGCCTGCTACGTCGCCCGGCTCTACGGCGTTCGCTCCGCGATGCCCATGTTCAAGGCCCTGAAGGCGTGCCCGGACGCGGTGGTGATCAAGCCGGACATGGCGAAATACGCCGCGGTCGGCCGGGAGGTCCGGGGCTTGATGGAAAGCCTGACGCCCCTGGTCGAGCCCCTGTCGGTCGACGAGGCGTTCCTCGACCTTTTCGGCACTGAGCGGCTGCACGGCCGCAGCGCGGCGGAGAGCTGCGCGTGGCTGGTCCGGCGGATCGAGCGGGACATCGGCGTCACGGCATCGATCGGCCTGAGCTACAACAAGTTCCTGGCCAAGATCGCCTCGGATCTCGACAAGCCCCGCGGTTTTGCCGTGATCGGGCGGGACGATGCGGCGGACTTTCTGACGGCCCAGCCGGTCTCGCTCCTGTGGGGGGTCGGAAAGGCGCTGCAGTCCCGGCTCACCGGCGACGGCATCCGAACCATCGGCCAGCTGCGCGGCTGGGACGAGAAGCAGCTGGTCGCGCGCTACGGCTCGATCGGCAGCCGGCTCTGGCGATTTTCGCGCGGCATCGACGACCGTCGCGTCGTGCCGGGCGCGCCGCCGAAGAGCGTGTCGAACGAGACCACGTTCGACCGGGACATCGGCACCGAGTCGGAATTGCGCCCGATCCTCTGGCGGCTGACAGAGAAGCTGGCGCATCGCCTCAAGACCAAGCATCTGGCCGGCCGGACGGTGGTGCTCAAGCTGAAGACGAAGGACTTCCGCCAGCTGACCCGCAGCCAGGCCCTGCCTGCGCCGACCCAGCTGGCCGACACGCTGTGGCGGACCGCCCTTCCCTTGCTCCAGGCCGAATGCGACGGGCGGACGGCATACCGGCTGATCGGAATCGGCGTCACGGACCTCGCGCCCGGCGACCACGCCGATCCGCCAGACCTGCTCGATCCCGATCTCGCCCGGCGCAAGGAGGTGGAGAAGGCGATGGATGCCGTTCGTGCGAAGCTGGGGCCGGAAGCGATCCGGAAAGGGCGAGGGCTCTAGACGGACGGGCGGCGCGCCGGAGCGCAGCACGGGCGCGACCTGCCTCCGGAACACCCGAATGATTGGCGGCGACGGCGTGTGGCGCCTTCGGCGGGACCTACCGGTCTTGCGCCGTCAATCGCATTTGGGCGCTTCCAGCGGCTCCAGCTCCGTCAGTTCGGCCGAGAGGATGAAGTCGCCATAGTCGATCATCATGTCGGCGACGATGCCGTTGGCGTAGAGATCGACCGCCATCTCGTAGTCCGGCGTCGCCGCATCTCCCGGCAGGGAGAAGAACGTCATCTGCGTGGCCCAGGACGGCTGGTCCAACAGCGGCGATTCGACCGCAGCATCGCCTTCCCCGGACGCCAGTCGGTCTCCGATGAAGGCATTGACGAACGCCAGGCCGTTCTCCCCGGACCCGTCGAAGAGATTGGCGGCGAAGAACGGCACGCCCTCTTCGGCCTGGGCGATCATCTCCACTGTATGGGAGGTCGGGAACCAGGTGCCGTCGGGCAGCGGCTCCTCCCGGGGCTCCGGCAGGCGATAGGTCATGGTGCCGCTGCCGCCGGGGGCGCCGAGTTCCGCGGATCCGCGATACTCCTCGTCCACCCGGCCGCCCGACGTGGCGCGGTAGTTGAAGGTGAACCGGGTTCCGTCCTTCGATTCCCAGCTGGTGTAGGTGATCTGCCGCTCCAGCTCCGGCCCCTGGGCGTAGAGGAAGGTCATCAGGTAGCGCTGCTCGATCGTCCAGCCGTCGCAGCCGCCTTCCCAGGCGAACATCATCCGCCCGTCGATGTCCGCGACCTGCGACGATGCCCTGGCCGAGGCGAGGTCGAGTTCGTAGATCGCCCGGTGCGGTGCGATCTCTCCGGCGACGGCCAGGGCGGTCGCCGGAATGGCGGCAGCGCCCAGGAGTCCGGCAATCAGCGCGCGCCGCACGGCGGCCCGGCGCCAGGCCAATGGAGGAAGGGGACCAGGAAACGGCACGAAACGCAGGCTCCGGTTCGGTGGACTTGCGCGGGAAAGGCGTCCGGGATAAGCCGCGGCAGAGCGATACCAAGCCCGCAAATTACGGCGGAACCATGATGCCCGGTGCGGCCAGGCCGCGCCACACTGGCGGCGCCGGACACCGGACCGGTCGCCGCCGTCAAAGGGAGAATGCCGATGAGCCCGCCCCGCGGCAAGCCGCGCCTGATCGTCACCCGAAAACTGCCGCAGGCGGTCGAGGACCGGGCCGTCCGGGACTACGACGCCCGCCTCAATCCTGAAGACGTTTCGCCGCCGGCCGAAACGCTCGCCGCCTGGGCGGAGGGTGCCGATGCGCTGCTTGTCTGCTCCAGCGAAAGACTCGACCGGGCAGCGCTCTCTCTCCTGCCGTCAAGCGTTCGGATGGTGGCGACGTTCTCGGTCGGATTGGACCATATCGATCTCGAAGCGGCGCGCGACCGCGGCCTTGTCGTCAGCAACACGCCCGACGTGCTGACCGACGCGACCGCCGACATCGCGATGCTGCTGATCCTGGGTGCGGCCCGCCGCGCCAGCGAGGGCGAGCGGATGATCCGGGCCGGGGAATGGACCGGCTGGTATCCGACGCAACTGCTCGGCATGCATCTCGACGGAAAGCGGCTCGGGATCGTCGGCATGGGCCGAATCGGCCAGGCGGTCGCCCGCCGCGCCCGTGCGTTCGGGATGGCCATCCACTACCACAACCGCCGCCCGCTGACCGGCGACGAGGCGGTCGGTGCGGTCTACCACGACTCGGTCGACTCGCTGCTGGGCGTCAGCGACGTGCTGTCGCTGCACTGCCCGGCGACGCCGGAGACCCGGCACCTGATCAATCAGCGGTCGATCGAGCGGTTGCCCCCCCGGGCGATCGTGGTCAACACCGCCCGCGGCGCAGTCGTCGACGACGATGCGCTGATCGCCGCGCTCAACAGCGGGCGCCTGCGTGCGGCCGGCCTCGACGTCTTCGAGAACGAGCCGAACCTCGACCCGCGGTACCGCGACGTCCCGAATGCCTTCCTGCTGCCGCACCTGGGCAGCGCCACGGTCGAGACCCGCAACGCCATGGGATTCAAGGCGCTCGACAATCTCGATGCCTTTTTCGCAGGGAAGGCCCCGCCCGACCGGGTGGTCTGATCGGCGCGCGCCCGGCAGAAACTGCCGCAGGGCGGCAAATCCTGCCGGACCGTGACGGCAATTTGTCCTGCATTTCAGTCGATTTCGCCAGGCATTCGCCCGGTCTCCGCTGGCACGCAGTTTGCTGCCCGCCTGTCACGCCCCCGCCCGAACCAAGGGGCCGGGCCAGAAACGATGTGGCAGAAGGATTTCGGCGATGACGCTCACCTTCCCCCCGGGCTCCGCCGACGCGGCGGCGGCCCAACCGTTGGCGCGGCGCCTTGACCGGCTGGCCGGCATGACGCTCGATGCCGCCCACTCCCCGTCGGCCGGCTTGTTGCTGGAACGGGCCCTGATGCTGGTCGCCGAGGCGGAGCAAATGCTGGCCGACCAGCGCGCACGGATTGCCCAACTGGAGCGGTTGAGCATGACCGACGAACTGACCGGCCTGTTCAACCGCCGCGGCTTCTTGAGCCACCTGCGCCGGGAGTTGTCCAACGCGCGCCGTCACGGCCGGTCGGGCGTCCTGGTGCTGGCGGATCTGGACGGCCTCAAGGCGATCAACGACACCCACGGCCACGCCGCCGGCGACGCGGCGATCCGCCTGTTCTCCGTGACCATGACCGCCGCCGTGCGCGGTGGCGATATCGTCGGGCGCCTGGGCGGCGACGAGTTCGCCCTGCTGCTGCACCGCGCCACGAAGGCCGGGGCATCGCGCCGAATCGCAACACTGCGCCGCACGCTGGCCGAGGCGACGATCCCCTGGCATGGCGCCGAAATACCGCTGCAGGCCTGCTTCGGCGTCGCCGGCTTTGCCGAGGGCGACGACGAGGACACGCTCATTGCGCGCGCCGACGACGCGCTCTACGCCGACAAGAGGAAGCGCAAGGCCACCGCGGGGATCTTGGCCCGCGGCGGCTCAATGCGTCCGCTTCCCGGGAGACCGAAGGCGGATCCCGGCCCCGACGTCAGTCGATCGAGACCAGCGTGACCTCGAAGGTCAGATCCTCGCCCGCCAGCGGATGGTTGGCGTCGACCGTGACGGTCTCGTCGTCGAAGTCCGTGACCGTGAGCGACAGGCGATTGCCGTCCGGGCCCACGGCGGACAGCCGGGTGCCCTTCTCTACCGGAACGTCGGTCGGGATCCGCGACCGCTCGACCGTCTGGACGAGTTCGTCCCGACGCGGGCCGAAGGCTTCGTCGGAATTCACCGTCACGGTCTGTGTCGAACCTTCTTCCATGCCGTCCACGGCGCTCTCCAGCGCCGGCAGAACCTTGCCCTCGCCGATCGTGAAGGCCACCGGCTCGCGCCCTTCGCTGCTCTCGAACGCCGTACCATCGCCGAGCTTGCCGGTGTAGTGAATGTGGACCGTGTCCCCGGCCTTGGCTTGCGTCATCATCGGTCCTCCTTCGACCGCGTGCCGATAAAGAATAACCCCCGAACCGTTGATGCCGTTTCGGGGGTACTGCGAAAGGCTAGCACGGCCTACCCGTGCGCGGTCAAACCCTAAGGTCCTCAACCTCAGGCCCGAGCAGGATCGTCCCGGTTTCCGCCGGCCCGGACGCGTGCTAAACGAAATGCATGACCCTGCTGACCGAAACCGACGCCCTTGCCGCCTTCTGCGCCCGCCAGGCGGACGCCGACTACATCACCATCGATACCGAATTCATGCGCGAGGGGACCTACTGGCCCCGCCTCTGCCTGGTCCAGATCGCCGGGCCGGAGGAGCACGCGGCGATCGATCCCCTGGCCGAAGGCCTGGATCTTGAGCCGCTGTGGCAGTTGCTCGATGACGAATCGCTGCTCAAGGTGTTCCACTCTGCCCGGCAGGACATCGAGATCTTCTGGCACCTAACGGGCCGCATCCCCCACCCGCTGTTCGACACCCAGGTCGCCGCGATGGTCTGCGGTTTCGGCGAATCGGTCAGCTACGAAAAGCTGGTCGGCAAACTGGCAGGCGAGCGCGTGGACAAGACCTCGCGCTTCACCGACTGGTCGCGCCGGCCGCTGACGAAGAAGCAGATCGACTACGCCCTCGGCGACGTTGTCCATCTCCGCCCGGTCTACGAGAAGCTGCGCCGCAAGCTCAACCGCACCGGCCGGGAGCCCTGGCTGGAGGAGGAGATGGCGACGCTGACCGATCCGGCGACCTATTCGGTCGAGCCGACGGACGCCTGGCGGCGGCTCAAGACCCGCTCGACCGACCCGCGGTTCCTCGCCGTCGTCGCCGAACTCGCCGCATGGCGCGAGGTCGAATCGCAGCGTCGCGATCTGCCGCGCGGCCGCGTCCTGCGCGACGACACTCTGCTGGAGATCGCGGCCCACAAGCCGACCGAGCCGGCCGAACTCGCGCGGATGCGCGGGCTGGGCAGGGCGACCGCGGAGGGCAAGTACGGCCAGGCGATCATCGACTGCGTTGCCCGTGCCAAGGCGCTGCCCAAGGACCAGCTGCCGGACGCGCCCGGACGCCGCGACCTGCCCGTCGGCACGGGACCGATCGTCGAACTGCTTCGCGTGCTTCTGAAGATGAGGTGCGAGGAAAGCGGAGTCGCCCAGAAGCTCGTCGCCTCCGCCAGCGACCTGGAGGAGATCGCCGCCGACGACGAGGCTCCGGTCGCCGCGCTCCACGGCTGGCGCCGGGAACTGTTCGGCGAGGACGCCCTGCGCCTCAAGCACGGCCGCCTCGCCCTCGCGATCGACGGCAAGCGCGTGAAGCTGGTCGAGGTCGCGTAGGGCACGTCGGGGCCAAGCGGGGGCGCGACGTTCGGCCGCCGTCGCAGCACGAAGCCACGCCCTGTCGCGCCTTCGACGCCACCTATGCCACGACCACCGTCCCTTTCGTCCCCATCGCCTTGGCCACCGCGTCCAGGCGCCGCTGGACGATCGCGCCGCCAAGGGTCTCGTAATCCGCCGGCAGCACCAGTCGCGGCCCCGACGCCGCGTTCTCCAGCCGGATCCGCTTCAGCGGTTCCGGCGCGCCGCCGGTGATCGTGTGAGCGAGCCGCAGTGAGAGCCCGAGCCGCAGCGCCCAGCCGCGCTCCTCCTCCGTCAACAGCGTCACGGCGTCGCCGCTCGGGCCGTTGCCGGGGATGCCGCCGTACCGGGCATAGATCGCCGCCGCGAGCTGGACCCGCTCGACGTGGTCGAGGCCGCCGGCCTGAAGGCGCAGGACGCGCAGGAAGGCATGCTCGGCCCGATAGTCCGGGTGCTCTGCCCAGCCGATGTCGCTGAGCAGCGCCGCCGCCCGGCGGAGACGGCCGAATCCCGGCGGCTCGTCGGCGAACAGGGGCGCGATCCAATCCGCCATGGCGCCTACGTCGCCGAAGCCGTGGCGATCAATCCGCTCGGCGGCATCGCTGCAGGCGGCGATCAGCGGGTCGACCGCCTGGTCCTCCGGCGGCAGCAGGTCGAAGAGATGCCCCTCGCGCAGCCCGCCGGCGGAAAACACCACCCGCTCCGGCGCCAGCGCCTCGATCACCGACTCCAGAACCGCCGCGGCGTAGGGCAGCGCCTCCAACCGGCGCTTGGAGACGCCGGGCATCCGCTCCAGCGACGACTTGCCCTGCCGCGCGATCAGTCGGGCGAGATCCTTCAGGTCTTCGGCATCGGCGCCATAGTGCTGGATCACGTGGATCGGGTGCCGGCGCAGCGCCATATGAACCCTCGCCAGCGCCCGCCATGCCCCGCCGACCGCGTAGAAGGGCCGGCCGCGATAGCCCTCGATCCACGGTTCGTCCGCGAGCGTGGCGTCGATCCTCGGGCGCAGCTTGGGCGCCCCGCCCTTCAACGCCATCAGCCTGAACGGTCCCAGGGGAAGCGTCGCCTGCTCGTCGATCCGGCCCTTGTCGAGTCCGACCAGTTCCAGCGACCCGCCGCCCAGGTCGCCCATGGCGCCGTCGGCCGTGGGGATTCCCGCAAGGACGCCCAGGGCCGACAGCCGCGCCTCCTCCGACCCGCTGATCACCGCGATGTCGAGGGCGCAGCGGCGGGCGACCTCGGCAACGAAAACCGCCCCGTCGGCCGCATCGCGCACGGCCGCGGTGGCCAGGATGTCGACCCGGTCGACGTCCATTCCCTCCAGGAGGGCGGTGAACCGGACCAGATTGTCGATGGCCAGCGCCCGTCCCTCCGGGTCGAGCTTCCCGGTTGCCGACAGGGTCCGGCCCAGGCCGCACATGACTTTCTCGTTGAACACCGGGATCGGTGCGCGGGCCAGCCGGTCGTAGACGACCAGCCGGATCGAGTTGGAGCCGATGTCGATCACGCCGACGCGGCCCGTGCGCGTCCGGGCGATCGATCCGATCCGAAAGGCCTTGGACATCTTTGGCGTCGGTCAGTCGCGGAATTTCTTCATCAGCTCGGGCGCCCGGTTGGATCCCTCCAGGGCGCTGCCCCGGCCCGACAGGCTGGGGTTGGTCATGAACCAGCGATGGGCGCTGAAGGCATCCTCCGGCGCGTCGACACGCTGGTAGATGCCGTCGGGGCCGAGCACCCAGCTCGACGTCTCGTCCATCAGGTTGGCGACCATGATCTGCTCCAGCACCTGCCGGTGGACCGTCGGGTTCTCCACCGGAACCAGGCTCTCTATCCGCCAGTCCATGTTGCGGTGCATCCAGTCGGCGGAGGAGATGAACACCTTCGCCCCGGCGTTCGGCAGCCGCTTGCCGTTGCCGAAGCAGACGATGCGCGAATGCTCCAGGAACCGGCCGATGATCGACCGGACCCGGATGTTCTCCGACAGCCCCTCGACCCCGGGCCGGAGGCAGCAGATGCCGCGGACCACGAGCTGGATCCTGACTCCGACCTGCGATGCCTGGTAGAGCTTGTCGATCAACTGGTCGTCGACCAGCGAATTCATCTTGGCCCAGATCTGCGCCGGCCGGCCCGCCCGGGCGTGGGCGATCTCGTCGTCGATGCAGGTCAGCAGCGTGTCGCGCAGGTTCAGGGGCGCGATGGCCAGCTTTTCCATCTGCGCCGGTGTGGCATAGCCCGTCATGTAATTGAACAGTGCCGCCGCATCCCGGCACAGCTGCTTGTCGACCGTGAAGTAGCTGAGGTCGGTATAGATCTTGGCGGTGATCGGATGATAGTTGCCGGTGCCGAAATGGACGTAGCTGCGCAGGCCGCCCTGCTCGCGCCGGACGACCAGCGAGACCTTGGCATGGGTCTTGAGGTTCAGGAAGCCGTAGACCACCTGGGCGCCCGCCCGCTCCAGGTCGCGGGCCCAGCGGATGTTGGCTTCCTCGTCGAAGCGGGCCTTGAGCTCGACCATGGCGGTGACCGACTTGCCGGCCTCCGCCGCCTCGATCAGCGCCTCGACGATCGGTGAGTTCTTCGAGGTGCGGTAGAGCGTCTGCTTGATCGCCACCACGTCCGGGTCGCGCGCCGCCTGGCGGACGAACTGGACCACGATGTCGAAGCTTTCGTAGGGGTGGTGGACCACGATGTCCTTCGCCCGGATCGCCGCGAAACAGTCGCCGCCGAAGTCCCGCACCCGCTCGGGGAAGCGGGCGTTGTAGGGCGGGAACAGGAGGTCCGGCCGCTCGTCGACGATGATCTCCTTGGTGTCGACCAGGCCGATCAGACCGTCCAGGGCAAAGACGTCCTCCTCCGGAACCGGCAGTTCCTTGCAGACGAAGTCGCGCAGGGCCTCCGGCATCGAGGCATCGACGGTCAGCCGGATCACCACGCCGCGGCGGCGGCGCTTCAGCGCGCTTTCGAAGGTCTTGACCAGGTCCTCCGCCTCTTCGTCGATCTCCACTTCGCTATCCCGGATCACCCGGAAGACGCCGTGGTCGATCGCGCGGAAACCGGGGAACAGTCGGTCCAGGAACATCAGCACCAGATCCTCGACCAGCACGAACCGCGTCCCCTCCCCGCCCGGCAGGCGGACGAAGCGGCGCAGCTGGGCCGGCAGGGGGACCAGGGCGTTGAGCTCCAGCCCCTCCTTCTCGTTGACCAGGTGGATCGAGAGCGCGATGCCGAGATTGGCGATGAACGGAAACGGATGTGCCGGATCGACCGCCAGCGGGGTCAGCACCGGGAACACCTCGGCCATGAAGTGCTGCTCCAGCCAAGCGCGGTCGTCCTTGGTGGTCTCCGCCGGATCCATCACCACGACCCCCGCCTCGCGGCACTCGCGGCGCAGCACCCGCCAGCAGTCCTGCTGGTCGCGCATCAGGGCGTCGACCCGCTCGCTGATCGCCGCCAGTTGCTGGGCCGGGGTTAGGCCGTCCGGGCTGGGCGACTTGACGCCGGCGGAGACCTGCGCCTTCAGCCCGGCGACGCGGACCATGTAGAACTCGTCGAGGTTGGAAGCCGAGATCGACAGGAAGCGGACCCGTTCCAGCAGCGGATGGCTGGGATTCTGCGCCTCGTCCAGGACCCGCTGGTTGAAGGCGAGCCAGCTGAGTTCCCGATTGAAGAACCGCTCCGCCGCGTTGGCCGCGATCGGCCCTTTCGGCACGGGGACGCCGCCGCGCGTGGCGTCCGGGCCGATCGGCGCCGCGTCGGCCGGCCGTTTCGCCCGGGTGGTGCCGGCCGGGCGGGCCGACACCTCTCCGGCGCGCGCCGTCGCGGCGGACCGGCGCCGGGTGCGGCTTGCCGGGGCGTCGGCGGTGCTGGGCGACTCGGGGGAGCGGCCTTCGGTCATGGGCGAACGTCCTCAGGGGCTCGGGCGCGGGATCGGGCGTCCCCGGTTATAGCGCCCTCGGCGCTTGGCCGCCATGACGCGGGTGTTACAATCCCTCGCCGCCGCCGGCCTCGCGGCCGACCCCGCCCGAAACGAACGGTCCTCCCCCATGAAAACCCTCTACCTGCTCCGGCACGCCAAGTCCGACTGGGGCGACCAGGATCTCGACGACCACGACCGCCCGCTGGCCGAGCGGGGCGAGCGCGGGGCGACGGTGCTCGGCGTCTACCTGCGCCAGCGACAGGTGCTGCCGGAGCTGATCCTGTGCTCCACCGCCACCCGGGCGATGGAGACGCGGGCGCATCTGCTCGCCCAACTGGGGCAGGAACGGACGACGGAGTTCGACCGCTCGCTCTACCTCACCGGGCGCAAGGGGGTGATGCGGCGATTGGCCCAGATCGGCGACGGCTATGCGTCCGCCATGGTGATCGGCCACAACCCGGACCTGCACGACCTGGCCCGCGGGCTGGTCGACGGCGGCGATTCGGGGCTGCGCAGCCACCTGAACGAAAAACTGCCGACCGCGGGGTTCGTCGAGATCGAGCTGTCGGTCGACAGCTGGTCACGCATCGACGGCGCCCACGGCCGGCTGGTCGACTTCCAGAGCCCGAAGTCGCTGGTGTAGGCCGGGCCTTCCGGCGGGCTCCTACAGCGTCCCCGGGAAGTGGCCGCCGTCGAGCAGCAGGTTCTGACCGGTGATGAAGCCGGCCTGGGCGCTGCACAGGAAGGCGCAGGCCGCGCCGAACTCCGCCGGGTCGCCGAACCGTTTGGCCGGGTTCGACTGGCGCCGCCGCTCGCGCTCCTCCTCGACCGGGACACCGCCGCGCTTTGCCGACGCCTCGAAGTTGGAACGCAGGCGGTCCGTCTCGAAGGGCCCCGGCAGCAGGTTGTTGATGGTGACGCCGTGCGCCACGGTCTCCCGCGCCAGGCCGGCGACCGCGCCGGTCAGGCCGGCCCGCGCCCCGTTCGACAGCCCCAGGATCGCGATCGGCGCCTTGACCGCGCTGGAGGTGATGTTGACCACGCGGCCCCAGCCCCGCGCCTTCATCGGCCCGATCGCGGCGCGGATCAGCATCAGCGGCGTGATCATGTTGGCATCGACCGCCTTGATCCACTCCTCCCGGCCCCAGTCCTCGAACTGGCCGGGCGGCGGGCCGCCGGCGTTGTTGACCAGGATGTCCGGCTCGGGACAGCGCTCCAGCGCCGCGGCGCGGCCTGCCTCGGTGGTGATGTCGCCGGGCGCCAGCGTCACCTCGACGTCCGGAGCGGCAGCGCGGATCTCGGCGGCCGCCGCCTCGAGCGTCGCTTCGGTGCGGCCGGTGAGGGTGACGTGGACGCCCTCCCGCGCCAGCGCCGTGGCGCAGGCCTTGCCCAGCCCGCGGCTGGCGGCGCATACCAGCGCCCGCTTCCCGGCAATCCCCAGATCCATGGCTTCCTACCCTTCGTTTCGGTCCGTTGCGGTCTCGGATTCTTCGCTCAGCGCCCGGGCCGCCAGGGGTCGAGTGATCCGCCGCCGCTCGGCCAGGCTCAGGCGGTCGAGCCTGGCGACCAGCGCCCGGGCGGCGGCGAAGCTGCGCTCCATCCGCGGCACCAGATAGTCGACCAGATCGGCCGCGACCTCCAGCTGCCGGTCGGTCAGCTGCTTGACCAGCACCGCCGCCAGCAGCCGGTCGTCGGGGTCGCCGATCGCCACCGCGGGTGCCGCGCGCAGCCGCGAATCGAGATCGGCGAGGCCGGTCGGCCAGCGTGCCGGCGGAGCGGCGGCCGTCAGCAGCAGAGACCCGCCCGCCTGGGCGACCGCGTTGTGGAGGTGGAACAGCGCGCGCTCCGCCGCCGGATCGCCGGCCGCCCGGTCGGCGTCGTCGACGGCGACCGCGGGTCCGCGCTCCGCCGCAGCGCCGACGTCCAGGCCCGCCAGCACCGCACCGTCGATCCGCTCCGCGCCCGACCGGGCGCGCCAGACCTGGACCAGATGGCTCTTGCCGCAGCCGGGCGGTCCCCACAGCACCAGGGCCGGCCCCGTCCAGGCGGGCCAGCGGTCGATCCAGGCCACCGCCTCCGCGTTCGGCTCGGCGACCAGGAAGTCCTCGACACCGGTGGCCGGCCTGAGCGGCAGGTCGAGGGGCAGCTGGCGCGCGCCGCCGGAGGGGCGGATCGCGCCGCTCATCGCGGGTCCACGCCGATGTCGACGGCGTCGGTCTCCTCGGCGACCGCCTCCTCCCCCCGGTAGTAGCGGCTGCCGGTGTATTGCTTGAGGCCGAACCGGATCAGGACTCCGATCACCGCCGCCACCGGCACCGCGATCAGGATGCCGGTAAAGCCGAACAGGCTGGCCCCGGCGAGGAGCGCGAACATCACCCAGACCGGGTGCAGGCCGACCGACCCGCCGACCAGGCGCGGCGTCAGGATGTTGCCTTCCACCGCCTGCCCGAAGAGGAAGATGCCCGCGATGATCAGCCACATCACCCAGCCGTCGAACTGAACCAGGGCGATCGCCATCGCGGCGACGAAGCCCGTGATCGACCCGACATAGGGGATGAACGAGATCAGCCCCGCCAGGAGGCCGACCACGATGCCGAAGTTCAGGCCCGCGATCGCCAGCGAGACGGCGTAGAACGTGCCCAGGATCACGCATACCGTCCCCTGCCCGCGGATGAACCCCGCCAGCGTCCGGTCCACCTCGGCGGCAAGCCCGCGCAGGGTGCCGATCGACGGGCGCGGCAGGTAGGAATCGATCCGTGTGACCATCTTGTCCCAGTCGCGCAGCAGGTAGAACGCCACGATCGGCGTGATCACCAGCAGCGAGATCACGTCGATCACCGCCATCCCGCCGCGCCAGATGCCGCCGGCAATCGAGCCGGCCCACCCCATCACGTCACCGGCATAGTTGCCGATCGCCGTGCGAAGTTCGGTCAAGTCCTCGTCGGCCACCTGGCTGCGCAGCGCCTCGTAGAGCGGGGCGATGAAGGCCTCCAGCTCCTGCCGATAGGCCGGCAGCGCCTCCACGAACTGCACGATCTGGGCCTCGATCACCGGCACCAGCAGCACGATGACCACGACCAGGACCAGGAAGAAGACCATGAGGACGACCGTCGCCGCCAGCCAGCGGGGAAGCCGCAGCCGCTCCAGCCGGTCCGCCAGCGGGTCCAGCAGGTAGGCGATCGCCATGCCGGCGACGAAGGGCATCAGGACGCCGCGCAGCAGCCATACGACAAGCCCGAAGACGAGCAGGCCGACCAGCCAGAACCGGATCTGCTGTGCCGTATTCATCGCGCTTCCTTGTAGGCGTCGAGGCGCCGGTTGACACGGATTGCGTAGACCAGGGCGGAGGTGACGGCGGTCGCCGCCACGATCCAGCCCAGGATCTCGACGACTCCCGAGAGATCGGCTCCGAAGGCGCCGTTTGCCAGGGCCGTGCCGGCAAGCACGATCTGGAAGAAGGTGTGGGTCTTGCTGACCCAGGACGGACGGATCGGCTCGTCCGGCACATCCATCACCTTCAGCACCAGAACCCCGCCGACGATGAAGAAATCGCGCGACACCGCCAGGACGACGACCCAGATCGGCAGCGCCTCGACCCAGCCCAAGGACACGAACACCCCGACCAGCAGGGCCTTGTCGGCGATCGGGTCGAGCCACGCCCCCAGCGGCGTGCGGGCCTTGAGCCATCGCGCCAGCGCGCCGTCGATGCCGTCGGAGACGCCGGCCGCGACGAAAATCCAGAACGCCGCCCCCCGTTCGTCGACCAGGACCAGCCAGACGGCGATCGGCGCCACCACCAGCCGGGCCAGGCTGATCAGGTTGGGCAGCTGGACCAGGAGCTGTCGCTTCGCACCGGCCATCGCCGGCCGCCTAGAGCGCCGAGCCGGAGAGCCGCAGAACCGGACCGGCCGGCCCGCGGGCCAGGTCGAGACCCCGGGCCGCCAGTCCGCCGCGCAGCGCGTCCTCGCCGCCCGCGAACTGGAGGCGCAGCACCGCCTCGTCGACCGACAGACTGACCACCTGGACGCCGACGACATTGCCGACCGCGGCCAGCCGCTGGCGGATCTGGAACCATTCGCCCGGCCGGGAGAACGGCACCAGCACGGCCATCCCGCCGCCCAGCCGGTCGCCCGGCGGCGGCAGGCCGCCGACCTCCGGTCCGGACATGGTCGGCGTCGCGCCGGGGCTGTCCCCGGTCGACTGCGGCTGCCCCGGGGCAGGGCGGTCGAGCGCCGACAGCGCCTCGCGGACCGCGGCCGCATAGTCGGTGCCCGGGACGGAAACGATCTGCGTCGCCCCCGGGCCCGCGCCGGCGTAGCGGGTCAGCGAGACCGAGAGACCGCCCCCAGTTTCCTGCGCGACCGCGACCACCGTGTCGCCGGCGCCATAGCGCCCGACAATGCCGCGGAACGCCGCCCCGTCGCCGCGCAGCGCCGAGCCGACCGACACGTCCGCCACGTCCTGAAGCTCGCCATAGGGCACGACGACCCGGTCTCCGCCGTCGACGTTCTGCCAGGCGTCGAGCCAGGGGTTGGGGCTGTCCCACAGCCGGGCGGTCGCCCCCTCCCGCAGGACCGGGATGACCAGCACCGGGGCGCCGGCCGCCGCCGGGGCGCCATCGGCCCGATCGGCGCCGAACGGCAGGCTCTCCTCCTCCAGCGTGGTGACGGCCCGCTCGCTCAGGAGCTCCCGCACCGCATCGGGATTGAAGATATAGCTCAGCCGCGCGCGATACCGGCCGGAGCTGGTGCTCTCCTCCTCGACCGAAAAACCGCGGGTCAGCCGGGACAGCGCGGCGTCCGACATCGATGCCGCGTCGATCTGGTCGCGGCGCACGCCCAGTTGGGCCAGCAGTGCCGCGAAAGCGAGGCGCCGGCCTTCGGCGAAGGCCTGTTCCTGCGCGCCGGCGGTCGATGCCGCGGTCACGTCGACCCCGACATTGCTGACCACGAAGGCGCCCGGCGTCTCGCGCACCTGCGCTCCGGAAGGCACCGCCGGCGCGGGCGACGGGCTGGTCGATCCCTGCAGACCCGGCCCCACGGCATTCGGGTCGGCGCGCAGCGCCGGATCGGCCGGCGCGGTCGGCGTCAGCTGCGCCGCACCCGGCGCGGCGATCATTGCCACGCCCACAGCCAGGACGAACGGCAGCACAACGGCGAAGACGCGGTCGAGCATTGAAAACCCTTCTCGTTCGGCTATGGTCGCAGCCGGATTTTCCGCCCCTTATACGCCAGCCGACGCGAGGTTGCCATTCCCACTCCCTGGCGCATCCCCGGGCAGGCCGACGCGCTTTCGGCCGGCGCGCCCGCCCCGCAATTCGCCCCCGCTTCCGAGACCGGCGGCGGCGCCTACAGGAGCGCGGGGGTCGACATCGACCGGGGCGAGGCCGTGGTCGACGCGGTCAAGCCGCTCGCCCGCTCTACCGACCGGCCGGGAACGATGGGCAGGATTGGCGGCTTCGGCGCCCTGTTCGACCTGCGCGCCGCCGGCTTCGAAGACCCGATCCTCTGTGCCGCGACCGACGGCGTCGGCACCAAGCTGAAGGTCGCGATCGCCGCGGGCCGGCACGACACGGTGGGGATCGATCTGGTCGCCATGTGCGTCAACGATCTGGTCGTGCAAGGTGCGGAACCCCTCTTCTTTCTCGACTACTATGCGACGGCGGAGATCGCGCCGGAGGTCGCGGCGGCGGTGCTGGCCGGGGTGGCGGAGGGTTGCCGCCAGGCCGGCTGCGCCCTGGTCGGCGGCGAGACGGCCGAGATGCCCGGCCTCTACGGCCGTGGCGACTACGACCTCGCCGGCTTTGCCGTCGGCGCCGCGGAACGCGGGACGATCCTCACCGGCGAGGCGATCGCCGACGGGGACGTGGTGCTGGGCCTCGCCTCGTCGGGGATCCATTCCAACGGGTTCTCGCTGGTCCGCAAGATCGTAGCCGATTGCGGCCTCGACTATGCCGCCGCGGCGCCGTTCGAGAGCGATGCGCCGGACCTGGGCGGCGCGCTGCTGACACCGACCCGGATCTATGTCCGCTCCTGCCTCGGTGCGCTGCGCGGCGTGCCCGGCGGCGTGCGCGGCCTCGCCCATATCACCGGGGGAGGATTGGTCGACAACCTGCCGCGCGTGCTGCCGACGGGTCTCGGGGCGGAGATCGATGCCAGCGCCTGGCCGCTGCCGCCGGTGTTCCGCTGGCTGAAGGCCGCCGGCGGGCTGAGCGACGCCGAGCTTGTCCGCACCTTCAACGCCGGCATCGGCATGGCCGTCGTCGCGGCTGCCGACCGGGCCGACGCGGTGGCGGCGGCGTTGGCCGAGGCCGGTGAGCGCGTGGTCCGCATCGGTCGGATCGCGGCCGGCGACGGCGTCCGCCTTGCGGGGACGGAGGCGGCGTGGCGCGTCTGAGGACGGCGGTCTTCATTTCCGGACGCGGCAGCAATCTGCGCGCCCTGCTGGAGGCCGCGGCCGACCCCGCCTACCCGGCAGAGATCGCGGTGGTCGTCAGCGACCGCGCCAATGCCGGCGGCCTTGCCCATGCCGATGCGTTCGGCGTGCCGACCGCCGTCGTCCAGCGCCGGGACCATGCCGACAAGGCGGCGTTCGAAGCCGCGCTCGACCGGGCCGCGCGCGACCAGGGGGCCGAGGCGGTCTGCCTGGCCGGCTTCATGCGGCTGCTCTCGGGGGAGTTCTGTGCCCGCTGGGGCGACCGCCTGCTCAACATCCATCCGTCGCTGCTGCCGGCGTTCCCCGGGCTCGACACCCATGCGCGGGCGCTGGCGGCCGGCGTGCGGATTGCCGGCTGCACGGTGCACCTGGTCCGCCCGGCCGTCGACAGCGGTCCGATCCTGGTCCAGGCGGCGGTGCCGGTCCTGACCGGCGACGACGAAGCGGCCCTTGCGGCCCGCGTCCTGGCGGCGGAGCATCGGATCTACCCGATGGCGCTCGCCTGGCTGGCGGAGGGACGGGTTCGCTTAACCGTCCGCCGGCTCGACGGCGGCGCCGTCCCGCCGGAAGAAGCGTCGTCCGAGGCGGTCGAGATCGCCGGCGCGGGGTCGCCGTTCACCGTGGGACGCCCGCCGGTTCTCATCGTGCCGGGCGGCAGCCGGTCCGACGCGGACTAGCGACCCGTTTCCCCTTGTCAAATCCCGGAGGGGCTTATAAACACGGCCCCGACTTCGACCGGTTCTTAAGAGGGACGGGATGGCCCCGGAGAACGACAACGTCGCCGATCGCGAACTCGTGGAAAATCGGCGCCAGATGTACAAGGGCTTCACCAGGTTCAGCACCTATTCGATCGTGGCGATCGGGATCGTGCTGATCCTGATGGCGTTGTTCCTTCTCTAAGGCTGGACGGCAGGTGGCGTCGCGAAGACGGGGCCTCTGCGTCGCGCGCCACGGATCGGTCGCGCCTTCGCCGACGCTTCGACGCGACCAAACCCCATCAAACCGGAAAACGCCGGCGCAGCCTTCTTGGCCGCGCCGGCGTTCTTGTTTCGACCCAGGCCGTTATCCGACGATCTCAATCTCCGAGAAGAAGAACGCGATCTCGCGCGCCGCGTTGTCCGCGCTGTCGGAGCCGTGGACCGAGTTCGCCTCGATCGATTCGGCGAAGTCGGCGCGGATCGTGCCGGGGGCGGCGTTCGCGGGGTTGGTGGCGCCCATGACGTCGCGGTTCTTCGCGACGGCGTCCTCGCCTTCCAGCACCTGAACCACGACCGGGCCGGAGACCATGAAATCGCACAGGTCGCCGTAGAACGCCCGCTCGGCATGCACCTCGTAGAACTTCTCCGCCTGGGCACGGGTCAGGCGCACGCGCTTCTGGCCCACGATCCGGAGACCCGCCTCTTCCAGGCGCGCGTTGATCTTGCCGGTCAGGTTGCGGCGGGTGGCATCGGGCTTGATGATCGACAGGGTCCGTTCGACGGCCATGGCCTTCCTCGGGATCTGATGGTTTGCATCGCGGTGGGGGGAGCGGGCGCGGAAGTGTCGGGCGCCCGCGGCGCCCGCCTCCGCACGCCGAGGGGATATCGGCGCGCCTTATAGCCGGGCGGCGCCACCGGGGCAACCACTGTGACCGCCCCGGAAAGGCCGGCGTCGGCCAGAACCCTCGACGGCCCTTCCCCCGGCCTGCGTCTCGCCCCATATCGCGGCCTGTCTCGCGCCCGCCTTTCGCCCGTGCTATCCCTCGGCCCGCCATGCTACAGATCAACGACGTCACCTACCGCATCGGCGGCCGCGTGCTGCTGGACCGGGCCACCGTCGCCGTGGACCGCGGCCGGCGGATCGGTCTGGTCGGGCCGAACGGCACGGGCAAGACGACGCTCCTGCGCCTGATCACCGGCGAGATCTCGCCCGACGAGGGCGCGATCCAGGTGCCGCGCCGCTGGCGCATCGGCACCGTGCCCCAGGAGGCGCCGGACGGGCCGGAGAGCCTGCTCGCGACGGTTCTGGCCGCCGACACGGAGCGCGCCGCGCTGCTCGCCGAGGCGGAGACCGCGGCCGACCCGCACCGGATCGCGGAGATTCACACCCGCCTCGCCGACATCGACGCCCATTCCGCGGAAGCCCGGGCGGCTCAGATCCTGGCGGGCCTCGGCTTCGACGAGGCGGCGCAGAACGGCCCCTGCTCCGCTCTCTCCGGCGGGCTGCGCATGCGCGTGGCGCTGGCGGCGACCCTGTTCACCATGCCCGACCTGCTGCTGCTGGACGAACCGACCAACCACCTGGACCTGGAGGCAACGCTCTGGCTCGAGGGATTCCTCAAGAGCTATCCCCACACGATCCTGATGGTCAGCCATGACCGCGACCTCCTGAACCGCGCGGTAGACGGCATCGTCCACCTGGAGGCGGCCAAGCTGGTGCTCTATTCCGGCGGCTACGACACCTTCGAGCGGACCCGCCGGATGAAGCTGGAGCACATGTCGGCGCTCGCCCAGAAACAGGCGGCGCAGCGCCGACACATGCAGGAATTCGTCGACCGCTTCCGCTACAAGGCCTCCAAGGCGCGCCAGGCGCAGAGCCGCCTGAAGGCGCTGGAGAAGATGGAGCCGATCGTCACCGTCGCCGAGAACCGCACGGTCTCCTTCGACTTTCCCAAGCCCGACCCGCTGTCGCCGCCGCTGATCGCGCTGGACGACGCACAGGCGGGCTACGGCGACCGGGTGGTGCTGCACGACCTCAACCTGCGCATCGACATGGACGACCGGATCGCCCTCCTGGGCGCCAACGGCAACGGCAAGTCGACCTTTGTCAAGCTGCTGGCCGACCGGCTGAGGCCGATGGCGGGCAAGCTGCGGAAGTCGTCGAAGCTGAAGGTGGGCTACTTCGCCCAGCACCAGCAGGACGAGTTGAACCTGAACCGCACGGCCCTGGCCGAGGCCCAGGCCGCCATGCCGATGGCGACCGAGGAGAAGGTGCGCAGCCATCTGGGCCGGTTCGGCTTTCCCCAGGACAAGGCGGAGACGAGGATCGCCGACATGTCGGGCGGCGAGAAGGCGCGGCTCCTCTTCGCGCTGATGAGCCGGGAGGCGCCGCACATCCTGCTGCTGGACGAGCCGACCAACCACCTGGACGTCGATTCGCGCCAGGCCCTGGTCCAGGCGATCAACGCCTATGACGGGGCCGTCGTGCTGATCACCCACGACCCGCACCTCGTCGAGACCACGGCCGACCGGCTGTGGCTGGTCGCCGACGGCACGGTCAAGGCGTTCGACGGCGACATCGACGACTACCGCCGCCTGCTGCGCGACCAGCGCCGGGCGGAGCGCAGCGCCGACCGGGCGGAGAAGCGCGCGGTCAAGGAGGACGCCGCCGACCGTATCACCGCGGCCGACCGCAGGGACCAGCGCCGCGCCGCCGCCGAGGCCCGTGCCCAGCTGGCGCCTCTACGCAAACAGGCCCAGGCTGCCGAACGCGAGATCGCGACGCTGGAGGCCGAGAAGGCCCGGCTGGAGGCCAGGCTGGCCGACCCGACGCTCTACGACGGCCCGGCGGAGAGAGTGACGGCGCTGCAGATCGAGCTGGGCGAGGTGGCGAAAAAGCTCGCCGAAACCGAAGAGCTGTGGCTCGATCTTCACGAACGCCTTGAGGCGTCGTAGGTCGGACCAACGGTCCGACACTTCACCTGTCGGACCATTGTTCCGACCTACGCACCATCAAGAGACGCCGCCACCCATGACCACCGTCGTCTGCGTCAAATGGGGCACCGCCTACGGGCCCGACTACGTAAACCGGCTGAAGGGCATGGTGGCGCGCCAGCTCTCCCGGCCGCACCGGTTCGTCTGCCTGACCGACGACGGCACCGGCCTCCGCGACAACGTCGAGGTCCTGCCCCTGCCCGAGGTGCCGACGCCCAGGCACAAGCCCTGGTCGCCCTGGCGCAAGCTGGTCCTGTTCCAGGCACAGCTGCACGACCTAACGGGGACGTGCCTGTTCCTCGACCTGGACGTGGTGATCGTCGACCGCCTCGACCCGTTCTTCGAGCACGAGCCGGGACGGCTCTGCATCATCGAGAACTGGACCCAGGCCGGCCGCGGGATCGGCAACTCCTCGGTCTTCCGGTTCGAGGCCGGGGCCTATCCCTGGATCCACGAGAACTTCGTCGCCGAACCCGACCGGCTGGCCGAGCAGTACGACAACGAGCAGACCTACTTCACGCTGGAGCTGGGCGGCGAGATCCGGTTCTGGCCGGAGGCCTGGTGCAAGAGCTTCAAGCGCCACTGCCTGCCGAAGCGGCCCTGGAACCTGGTGAAGACGCCGACGATTCCCGACGGTTGCCGCATCGTCGTCTTCCACGGGCATCCGAAGCCCGACGAAGCGGCCGAGGGCCGCTGGCCCGAGCCCAACCCCCTGAAGCACGTCCGCCCGACGCCCTGGATCAAGGAGCACTGGCGCGACTAGGTCGCCCGACGCGGTAGGTCGCTCACATCCGCAGGATTTGCGCGACACGGCACCGTCGGCCGTCGGGCACACCGTTGGCGCGGTTCGGCCGACCTACGCCGTCCGGCCCTCCACCCGCTGCTTCTGCTCCCACCGCCCCTGCGGGGTCTGCTGCCAGTAGGCGAGCGTGTGCCCACCCTCCTTCGCGGCCGTCCAGCGGCGGCGGGCGGCGGCGAGCGCCTCGCCGTGGTTGCCGTCGAACAGGTCGCAGACCAGGTCGTAGTCGGCGAGCCGCCCCGACTCCATGCCGCCGGTCAGGAACAGGACACTGGCGCCGTTGGGGTTCTCGTCGCTGTCGGTCAGCCAGATCGGCTGGCGCTCCGGCTCGCCGTCCTGAGCATTGCCGTGCGGCAGGAAGCTCGAGTCGCCGTAGGTCCACAGGTGCTGGGTCAGCGCCTCGCAGCGGTCGGCGCTGCTGGTCAGCACCACCGCGCGCCAACCGCGGCCGAGGCATTTCTCCAGAAGCTCCGGCAGCGCCCGCTCCAGCGTCGTGCGCTGCAGGTGGTAGAAACGGATCTCGCCCACTGCCGCCTCCTGCCGCCGGCGCTCAGGACTCGTACGTATCCGCCACCATGCGGTCGAGCAGCCGCACCCCGTAGCCGGTGGCGCCGTTGCCGCTGAGCGGCTTGGGCTTGTCCGACCATACCACGCCGGCGATGTCGAGATGCGCCCAGGGCACGTCCTTGACGAAGCGCTGGAGGAACACCGCCGCGATGATCGATCCGGCGAAGCGGCTTGCCGCGATGTTCTTCACGTCGGCGATGTCGCTGTCGATCTCGCGGTCGTACTCGCCGCCCAGCGGCATCCGCCAGACCGCCTCGCCGGTCGCCTCCCCGGCCTTCGACAGCGCCTCGGCCAGCCCGTCGTCGGTGGCGAAGAAGCCGGCCTTGTGGGTGCCCAGCGCCACGATCATCGCGCCGGTCAGCGTGGCGAGGTCGATCATCGCCTTGGGCTTGAACTCCTGCGCGGTGTACCAGAGCGCGTCGGCCAGGACCAGCCGGCCTTCGGCGTCGGTGTTCAGGATCTCGATCGTCTGGCCGGAGAGCGAGGTGACCACGTCGCCCGGCCGGGTCGCGGTGCCCGACGGCATGTTCTCGACCAGGCCGATCACGCCCACCGCATTGACCTTCGCCTTGCGGCCGGCCAGCGCCTTCATCAGCCCGGTCACGACGCCGGCGCCGCCCATGTCCCACTTCATGTCGCCCATGCCGGCCGCCGGCTTCAGCGAGATGCCGCCGGTATCGAAGGTCACGCCCTTGCCGACGAAGGCGACCGGCGCCTCCTTCGCCTTGCCGCCGTTCCAGCGCATGACGACGAGCTGGCTGTCATGCTGGCTGCCCTGGCCGACCGCCAGCAGCGCGCCCATGCCCAGCTTCTCCAGCTTCTTGCGGCCGAGCACCTCGACCTCGACGCCCAGCGCCTCCAGCTCCCTGCAGCGCTCCGCAAAGGCCGGCGGGTGCAGGATGTTGGCGGGTTCGGAGCACAGGTCGCGGGTCAGGAACACGCCCTCGGCCACCGCCTGCGCCGCGTCGAACGCCTTCTTCGCCGCGCCGTGGCCGTCCAGCTGGAACGCCAGCGTCTTCAGGGCGGGCTTGGCGTCGTCCTTCTCCGTCGTGCGGTACTTGTCGAAGCGGTAGCTCCGCAACAGGGCGCCGGTCGCGATCTCCGTCGCCAGGGCGGCGGCATCCAGCGCGCCGCCGTCGATGCCGTCGACCCTGACCGTCGCGGTCGTCTCGCCCGAGGCGGCCAGCCGGGAATAGAGTTCCGCCCCGATCCGCTGGGCCTTGAGGGCATCCAGCTCCCCCGCCTCGCCCAGGCCGATCAGCAGCACGCTGTCGACCGGCAGGTTGGCCGGCGCCGGCATTGCCAGCAGCTTCTCCGCCTTGCCGGCGAAGCGCGGCGCCGCCTTGACCGCTCGGGCGACCTGGCCGCCAGTGGCCTCGTCCAGCGACTGCGCGGCGGGCGTCAGCCGACCGCCCTCCAGCACGCCGACGACCAGGGTCCCTTCCTTCGGGTCGGCGGGGCGGGCGAACGAGATCTTCATGGCGGCGGGCCTTTCGTGGCGGCGAATACAGGCGGTGAAGCGGTGCGGCGCGCGGGAACCCGACGCGCCGCGCATGCAGTGGTGATAGACCATTCGGGGCGGTGCGATCAATCGGATGCCCCGGCGGGCGATCCGGCCGCGGCTCGACGAACGGCGCGCCGTTGTTCCGCAATGGCCGGCTAGCGTGCCGCGACAGCGCCCCGCACCCTGCATGGGGATCCTGGCCAGAGAGGTCCTGGCATTCGCCGGGACGACCCTTTATGGATGGGGCGCACCGCGGCTCCGCCGCCGACACGATCCGGAGGTCCCGCGCCCGATGAGCCCTGGCGCCACCCTGTCGCGCTACATCGTGCGCCAGTTCGTCGGCTCGTTCCTCGGGCTGATGCTGATCCTGGCCGCGATCATCTGGCTGTTCGAGTTCGTCGAGATGGTTCGGCGGTCGGGCGGCAGTGAGGAGGCGACGATCGGCATCGCCCTCGCGTTGACGCTGCTGAAGCTGCCGCGGACGATCGAGGTGATCTTCCCCTTCGCCATCCTGTTCGCCGCCATGTTCACCTTCTGGCGCTTGAGCCGGAGCCATGAGCTCGTGGTGGTGCGCGCCGCCGGTGTCTCCGTCTGGCAGTTCCTGGCGCCGGTGGTGCTCGCGACGCTGGTGATCGGCGGGCTGCGGGTCGGCGTCTACAACCCCGTCAGCGCGGAGCTCTACGGCCAGTTCGAGCGGACCGAGGCGCGCTACCTCCTGGGCCGCGACAGCCTGCTCGACGTCGGCCCCGGGGGGCTGTGGCTGCGCCAGCGCACCGAAGACGGCACCGCCGCCATCTTCGCCGAGGAGGTGGCGGCGGAGTCGATCACGCTCGGCCAGGTGATCATCTTTCTCTACGGGCCGGAGCAGCGCTACGAGGGCCGGGTCGACGCGGCGACGGCGGTGCTGCGCGACGGCTATTGGCAGGTCGAGGATGCCTGGCTGACCGAGCCCGGCACGCCGGCCGAGCGGGTCGGCGACTGGCGGCTGCCGACCGACCTGACCCGCGCCCGCATCCAGGACAGCTTCGCGCCGCCGGAAACCCTGTCGTTCTGGGAGCTCCCGGGCTTCATCCGGACGCTGCAGGACACCGGCTTCTCCGCGTTGCGCCACCGGCTGCACTATCAGGCGCTGCTGGCGCAGCCGGCCCTGATGGCGGCGATGGTGCTGTTCGGGGCGATCTTCACCCTGCGCCAGCAGCGCCGCGGCGGCACCCTGGCGCTGGTGGTGGCGGGAATCCTGACCGGATTCGTGCTGTTCGTCCTCAACGACGTGGTGACCGCCCTCGGCCTGGCGGAGAGCATTCCCGTGCCGCTCGCCGCATGGACCCCGGCCGCCATCAGCCTTGCCGTCGCCACATCCGGCCTGTTCTATCTGGAGGACGGCTGACGCCGGGTCGTGCCGCCAGTCCTTCTCCCTTGGCCCGGATCGGCGCCGCCGGCATTGCCAACCCGACCGCCCGCGCCGTATCAATGGGCCGCCATGACACAGCCTAAGCGCCTATCCCGCCCCCGCTCCGGTTTCGCTGCGCTGGTCGCCGCCGGGGCGATCGCCTTCGCCGCCGTCGCACCTGCCGCGCTCGCTCCCGGCGACGCCGCCGCCCAGACGCGGGTGGAGGGCATCGCCGCCGTTGTCAACGACGACGTGGTCTCCATGTCGGATGTCGACAACCGGCTGGACCTCGCCCTGCTTGCCTCGGGCCTGCCGCGCACGGCGGAGTCGCGCGAGCGCCTGATGCCCCAGGTGCTGCGCGGCCTGATCGACGAGCGGCTGCAGCGCCAGGAAGCGGCGCGGCTGGGCGTCGAGGTGCCGCAGGCCGAAATCGACGAGGCGTTCGCCACCATCGCGCGGCAGAACGGCCTGAGCGCCGAGCAGTTCGAGCAGGTGCTGCGCCGCAGCGGCGTCTCACCCTCGACCCTGCGCGACCAGATTCGAGCGCAGCTCAGCTGGCGCGGGGTGGTGCGCCAGCGCATCGTTCCGACGGTGCAGATCCCCGACGCGGCGGTCGACGAGCAGCTCGAACGGATCGAATCCAATCGCGGCCTGCCGGAATACCGCGTGTCGGAGATCTTCCTGTCGGTCGACGAACCCGGCGAGGAAGCGCAGGTCCGCCAGTTCGCCAACGAGCTGGTGCGGCAGATCCGCGCCGGAGGGGACTTCGCGGCGCTGGCCCGGCAGTTCAGCCAGGGCGGCGGGGCGGCCAATGGCGGCGACCTCGGCTGGGTCCTGCAGGGCAGCCTGGCGGAGGAACTCGACAACGCCCTCCAGCGGATGGGACCGGGCCAGGTCTCCGATCCGATCCGCACGCTGTCCGGCTTCCACATCCTGCGCCTTACCGACCAGCGCCGGGCCAATGTGGTCGGCCCGCTGGATGCCACGGTGGTCCTGGCGCAGCTTGCCACCCAGTTCACCGGCGGCGCCGCGGCCCAGGCCGAGGCGGCGATGCGACGGGCGGTGGCCGGCGTCACCAGCTGTTCGGAGCTGGAGCAGGTGGCCCCCGACATCCCCGCCGCCTACAACGTGTCGCCGCGCCGGTCGCTGCGGTCGTTCGCGGAGGCGGTGCAGGAGGTGGCGCGCGACCTTCCGGAGGGGGTGCCGAGCGCGCCCCAGCGCAGCGGCAACCAGATGGTCGTGCTGATGGTCTGCGAGCGCGACAGCGCGAATGACGCGACCGACCCCGAGGCGATCCGCGCCCAGGTCGGGGAGGAGCGGGTCGACATGCTGCAGCGCCGCTATCTCCGCGACCTGCGCGATGCCGCCTTCGTCGACGTGAGGATCTGACGCATGGCCGACGGCGGCATGGTGCCGGCGCCGCTCGCCGTGACCATGGGCGAGCCGGCGGGGATTGGGGCGGAGATCGCCTTCAAGGCCTGGATGGGCCGGCACGAAGCGCCGGTCCCGCCGTTCTTTCTGATCGACGATCCCGACCGGCTGGCGGCGCTGGCGCGGCATCTCCAGTGGTCGATCCCGATCCGCCCGATCGACCGGGCGGCAGAGACCGGGCCGCTGTTCGAGGAGGCGATCCCGGTCCTGCCGGAACCGTTGCCCGGCCCCCCGGTGATCGGCACGCCCGACCCGGCCAACGCCCCGGCCGTGATCGCCTCGATCGAGCGGGCGGTGGCCCTGGTCCAGGCCGGCGACGCGGGCGGCGTGGTGACCAATCCAATCCAGAAGTCGTCGCTCTACGACGCCGGGTTCCGGTTTCCGGGTCACACGGAATTCCTGGCCGATCTGTCGGGCGCCGAGGATGCGCCGATCATGCTGCTGTCGACGCCGGAGCTCAGGGTCGTGCCGGTCACCGTCCACCTGTCGCTGGGCGATGCGGTGCGGGCGCTGACCACCGACGCGATCTGCCATGCCGCGGTGGTGACGGCGAGGGCGCTGCGCCGGGACTTCGGGGTCGGCAATCCGCGGCTGTCGGTCGCCGCGCTCAATCCCCACGCAGGGGAAGGCGGCGCGCTCGGGCAGGAGGAGATCGAGATCATCATCCCCGCGGTGGAGCGGCTGAAGGGCCTCGGCATGGCGGTCGACGGGCCGCATCCGGCGGACACCCTGTTCCATGAGCGGGCGCGGGTAACCTACGACGCGGCGATCTGCATGTATCACGATCAGGCGCTGATCCCGCTCAAGACGATCGACTTCGACCGCGGGGTCAACGTCACGCTCGGCCTGCCGATCGTCCGCACCTCGCCCGACCACGGCACCGCGCTGGCGATCGCCGGCAAGGGCATCGCCAACCAGGCCAGCTTCGCCGAGGCCCTGCGCCTCGCCGACCGCATGTCCCGCAGCCGGGCGATCCACCCGGCGTGAGGGCGCCCCACCCCTCGCCCCCCATCGCAGATGAGGGGCTGTCCCGCCGCAGGCGGGACTGGGGAGCGGCGGGCGCCGGCCCGCCCTTGCCGTCGTTTCCGATGGCGACTCCGCCTGGCGCTTTCGCGCCCGCCCCTCCGCCCCGCTGCGCAGGGCACCTCCGCATCTTCGATGGGGAGGATGAAGTTTCCCCATGACCTTCGACCCCACCGCCCTGCCGCCATTGCGCGAGGTGATCGCGCGCCATGGCCTCGACGCGCGCAAGGGGCTGGGGCAGCACTTCCTGCTGGACCTCAACGTCACCGCCCGCATCGTTCGGGCGGCGGGCGACCTCTCCGGCATTGGGGTGGTGGAGGTCGGTCCCGGCCCCGGCGGCCTGACCCGCGCCCTGCTGGCCAGCCCGGCGCGCCAGGTGGTGGCGGTGGAGCGCGACCCGCGCTGCGTCGCCGCCCTGGCCGAGCTGGAGGCCGCGGCGGAGGGCCGGCTGCGGGTCGTCGAGGCCGACGCGCTGGAGACGGACGGCACCGCCCTCCTCCCCGCCCCCCGCGCGATCGTCGCCAACCTGCCCTACAATGTCGGCACGCCGCTCCTGATCGGCTGGCTCCGCCAGATGGCGGGGGCGGACGGGCTCCCGCATGCCGGTCCTTCCGGACGCCCCGCAGGGATGATCCGGGATTCCGGCGGGCGGCGCACCGGCGGCGCCACGGGCCCTTCCGCCGACGGCGCTCCGCCCCGCGAGGTCCAGGCTTCCGCCAGGATGACGCCGGAGAACGGCGACGCCGGGCCCGGGCCCGCCTGGCACAGCCTGACGCTCATGTTCCAGAAGGAGGTCGCCGACCGCCTGGTGGCGCGGCCCGGCAGCAAGACCTATGGCCGCCTGTCGGTGATCGCCCAGTGGGCGGCGGAGGTGGCGCCGCTGTTCACCCTGCCCGCCCGCGCCTTCACGCCGCCGCCGAAGATCGAGTCGACCGCCGTCCGCCTGACCCCGCGCCCGACCCGCGAACCGGTGCCGTTCGCCGCGATGGAGCGCGTCACCGCCGCCGCCTTCGGCCAGCGCCGCAAGATGCTGCGCCAGAGCCTGCGGCCGTTGGGCGACGCCGAAGCCCTCTGCCGCGCGGCCGGCCTCGACCCCACCGCCCGGGCGGAGACGGTAGACGTGGCGGGGTTCGTAAGGCTGGCGAGGGTGGTAGGCACTTCGTAGCTCGCCCAGATCGCACAGCGTTTAGCGCGACAGGTCCGGCGCCGGCAATGTCGCGCAAATCCTTCGGATTGGAGCGACCTACAGCTCCCCCTGCACCCGCCGCACGAACTCGCCCAGACCGACCAGGCGCTCGCGGCGGGCGCGTTCGGCTTCCAGGATCGCGCGCACCCGGGCGACGCTCTCGTCGAGGTCGCGGTTGATCAGGACGTAGTCGTATTCGGCCCAGTGGCTCAGTTCGTCGGCGGCCTTGGCCATGCGGCCGGCGATGACGGCGTCGCTGTCCTGGGCGCGGCTGCGCAGGCGGCGTTCCAGTTCCTCGGCGGAGGGCGGCAGGACGAAGACCGAGACCAGGTCGTCGCGCGCCGCCTCCTTCAGTTGCTGGGTGCCTTGCCAGTCGATGTCGAACAGGACGTCGCGCCCGTCGGACAGCGCCGCCTCCACCGCCGCGCGCGGCGTGCCGTAGAAGTTGTCGAAGACGCGCGCGTGCTCCAGCAACTCGCCGTCCGCCACCATGGCGTCGTACCGGGCACGGTCGATGAAGCTGTAGTCGATGCCGTCGCGCTCGCCCGGACGCGGGGCGCGGGTGGTGACCGAAATCGACATGGACAGGTTGTCGTCGCCCGCCAGCAGCCGCCGGCTGATCGTCGTCTTGCCGGCGCCCGACGGGCTGGACAGCACCAGCATCAGCCCGCGTCGCCGGATGCGCCCCGGCTCGGCAGCGGCAGCGGCGGCCGTCGTCTCGGGTTGCCTGCGGGTCCCGGCCATCGCGTCACCCATGGTCGCTCTGCCTTTCACGATACCACCACAACAAAGACCGCCCGTCCCGCACTCGACGGGCGTCATTCCCGCGAGGGCGGGAACCTCCCCGAACGGCGCGCCGCCGGCACCATGGGCGACGCACCGAACGCGCCCCGGCCGCCGAGATCCCCGCCTGCGCGGGGATGACTCGATGAGGCTGGCCGCGCTACTCGATATTCGCCACCTGCTCGCGGAACTGGTCGATCACCGCCTTCAGGTCCAGGCCGATGCGGGTCAGCGTCACGTCGGCGGATTTGGAGCAGAGGGTGTTGGCTTCCCGGTTGAACTCCTGGCACAGGAAGTCGAGCCGCCGGCCCATCGCGCCGCCGCGGGCCAGCATGCCGCGCGCCTGGGCGATGTGCGCGGTCAGACGGTCCAGTTCCTCGCGCACGTCGGACTTGGCGACCAGGATCGCCGCCTCCTGCGCCAGGCGGTCCTCGGACACCCCGGGCAGCCCCTCGGTCAGCTCCGCCAGTTGCTCGCGCAGGCGGGCGCGCAGGGCGTCGGGCTGGGCGGCGGCGGTCGCGGAGGCTTCCGCCACCAGCGCCTCGATCCGGTCGAGCAGGCCGGCCAGCACCCCGGCCAGCCGCGCCCCCTCCTCCGCCCGTGCGACGACGAGGGCGTCGAGCACGCGCTCCAGCGAGCCGACCACGGCCGCTTCCAGCGCCGCCTCGGCGCCGTCGTCGAGATCCTCCACCGCCTCGATCACGCCGCGGATCGACAGCAGCGAATCGAGCCGCGGCCGGGCGGCACCGTAGTCCTCCAGTTCCCGCGCCAGGGCCATCACCTGGTCCAGCAGTTCCCGGTTGATGCGATAGCGACCGACCGCCTCGGTCCGGGCCAGCGTCAGGGTCAGCGACAGGTTGCCGCGCTTGAACCGGGCGGCGGCGGCCTGGCGGACCGACGGCTCCAGCCGGTCGAGCCCGCTGCCGATTCGGGCGCGGACGTCCAACTGCTTGCCGTTGACGCTGCGCGCCTCCCAGGCAAAGGCGTGGCCGGCGGCCGTGCCCTCGTCGCGGGCAAAGCCGGTCATGCTGGCGACAGGGCCCGGCGGCGCGTCGGCCGCGATCTCGTCGGCGACGGGGTCGGAAACGGGGGCCGCGGCGGCGGCGGTCTTGGAAGGCGACACGGCTGGCGACCCCGGTCGTTTGCTGGCAAGGTCCGTGCCGGCCCTTATAGCCGCCCGCCCCCGCCCGGACAACAAGGCGGTTCCGAGCGTCGTCCCCGCCACCAGCCCCGGCCAGAGCCATGCGCGACCCCCGCACGATCCTGATCACCGGCGCCTCCAGCGGCATCGGCGCCGCGCTCGCCACGGAATACGCGGCGTCCGGCGCGATGCTGGTGCTGACCGGGCGCGACCTGGACCGGCTGGACGCGGTGGCGGCGCGCTGCCGCGACGCCGGTGCGACGGTGCGGCACGCCACGGTCGACGTCACCGACCAGGCGTTCATGACCCGCTGGCTGGCGGAGGTGGATGACGCCACGCCGATCGATCTCGTGATCGCCAATGCCGGCATCTCCGGCGGCACGGGAGAAGCCGCGATCGGCGAATCGCCCGACCAGACCCGCGCGATCTTCGACACCAACCTCCACGGCGTGCTGAACACCGTGCTGCCCCTGGTCGAGCGGATGGCGGAGCGCGGCGGCCGGCGGAGCGAGGCGGCGGCGCGCGCGGCGGAGTCGGGCCAGCCGGCGCCGCCGACCGGCGGGCCGGTCGGGCAGATCGCGATCGTCAGCTCGCTGGCTGGATTCCGCGGATTGCCCGGGGCGCCGAGCTACAGCGCATCGAAGGGGGCCGTGCGGCTGTGGGGGGAGAGCCTGCGGGTCCAGTTGAAGCCGCAGGGCATCGCGGTCAGCGTGGTCTGCCCCGGCTTCATCCGCACGCCGATGACCGACCGCAACCCCTACCGCATGCCGTTCCTGATGGAGGTGGACGCCGCCGCCCGGCTGATCCGCGCCCGGCTGGCGAAGGACCGGGGCCGGATCGCCTTCCCCTGGCCGATGTACGCGGCGGTCTGGCTGCTCGCCGCCCTGCCGACCGGGCTGACCGACCGGCTGATGAAGCGCTCGCCGAAGAAGCCGGTGCTCTAGGCACCAGAGCGGCAACCCCCGGCACCGCAGTCCAAGCGCCAATGCCGCGGAGTTCCGTCTTGACCCAATGAATGTTATAACATAACATTTAAACCATGAGACGCCGGACAATGAGAGGCGCCAGCATGGCGCGGCCGGACAGCCCGCTTCCTCTCGGGGCGTCGATCGTCGTCGCGGCCCGCGAGGGACGACGGCTGGCCAACAAACGGCCCGATCGAGGTCGCCCGAACCGGAGGAACCATGACCGCGCTCGACATCCTTCCCGTCACGCTGCTCACAGGGTTCCTGGGCTCGGGCAAGTCCACGCTTCTCGGCCGCGTCCTCCGCGACCCCCGGTTCAGTGACACGGCCGTCATCGTGAATGAATTCGGCGACGTCGGATTGGACGGCGTCCTGATCCAGCACAGTTCCGAACAGGTCGTCGAGATGACGTCGGGCTGCCTGTGCTGCACGATCCGGGGCGATATCCGACAAAGCCTGATGGACCTCCACAGCCGGAGGGCGCGCGGCGAAATTCCGACCTTCTCGCGGCTGGTCGTCGAGACGACGGGCCTGGCCGACCCGGTGCCGGTGATCCAGACGCTGCAGATCGACCCGCGGCTGCGGCGACGGTTCCGCCTGGCCGGCGTCGTGACGACGGTCGACGTGCTCAACGGCGACGCGACGCTGGATCGCCAGCGGGAGGCGGTCAAACAGGTGGCGGTGGCGGACCGGTTGGTCCTGACGAAATCCGACTTGGCGCGCGATCCGGCGTCCCGCCGCGACCTGAACGCCCTGGAAGGGCGCCTCGCCCGCCTCGCGCCCGGCGCCCGGCGCTACGACGCAACGGCGCCCGACTTCGATGTCGCGAGCCTGCTCGACGGCGCCCTCCATGATCCGAATGCCAGGACCCCGGACGTCCGCCGGTGGCTCAATACCGAAGCCTACGCCCGACCGGGTCCCGGCGGCGCCATCGATCAGGCGCACGAGCACGCGGACGGCCACGACGCCCACCATGGGCACGGGCACGGGCACGACGATACACATGGACATAGCCATGCACACGAACACGGCCACCCCCCCGGGATCGCCCACGCCCACGACGTGAACCACCACGACGCGGAGATCTCGTCCTTCGTGGTCACGCTGGCCCAGCCGATGCCGGTCTTCACCTTCACCACCGCGCTGGAGCTGCTGCTGGCGCATCGCGGCGAGGATCTGCTTCGCGTCAAGGGCATCGTCGACATCGCCGAATATCCCGGCACGCCCGCCATCATCCATGGCGTCCAGCACGTCTTCAGCGATCCGGTCTGGCTCGACGCCTGGCCCGACGAGGATCGGCGCACCCGGATCGTCTTCATCACGCGCACCCTGCCGGAGGAGACGCTGCGCAGCTACTTCGAGGCTTGGTCGCAGGCCGGAGGGCGAAGACCCGCGGTCGCGGTCGAGCGGTCCTGAACGGCACCGAGGGCTGGACGCGGACCGTCGGCATTCCGCCCGGTCGCGCCGGATCGCGGACGCGTCACAGGGGTGGAGGCGGTGCCATCTCCCGGCCCTCCTGGTCCGCCCTTGGGGTCTCTACGGGTCCCCGAAGCGCCTCGGCCTGGCGCCTGAGGCGGCTGAACTGGCGCAGGCTGATCGGCAGGCTGATCAGATAGGCCACCCCCAGGACCGTCATGGTCGGCCAGGGCGCGGTGAACATCAACGCCGCGCCCAGTGCCACGCCGGCCAGCACCGGTACCTGGAGCCGCACCGGCACGCGCACCTTCTTCAGGCTGAAGGTCGGCCAGCGGCTGATGAAAAGGCCCGCCACCGCCAGCGTCCAGATGCCGACCACCCACGGATCGCGCATCAGCCCGTCATGGAGCTGGAACTCGATCGCCATCGGCAGCAGCGCCAGGCCCGCCCCGGCCGGCGCCGGCACCCCTGTGAAGTAGCGGAAGGCGTAGGGCGGCAGGTCGCTCTCGCCGGTCTGGACATTGAACCGCGCGAGCCGGAGCGCCGCGCAGATCGCGAAGGCCAGGGCGACGAACCAGCCGGCGCGTCCTCCTTCCTCCAGAACCCAAAGATAGAGCACCAGCGCCGGCGCGATCCCGAAGCTGACGAAGTCGGCCAGGCTGTCGAGCTGCGCACCGAACTCGCTCGCGCCCTTGAGCAGCCGCGCTACCGCGCCGTCGAGGCCGTCGAGCACAGCAGCGACGATGATCGCGATCACCGCCAGTTCCCAACGCCCGAGGATGGCGAAGCGCACTGCCGTCAGGCCGGCGATCAGGGCCGTGGCGGTCAGCATGTTGGGCAGCAGCGTATTGAACGACAGGCTGCGCAGGCGGGACTGCCGCTCACGGGTGCGAATGCGGCGGCGGCGGCGGACCATGTCAGCGCACGGTACCAGGGCGGGTGGGCTCGTCGCTCTCCAGGTCCGCCAGGACGGTTTCGCCGGCGACGGCGCGCTGGCCTTCGGCGACCAGCACGGCCGTGCCCGCCGGCAGGTAGACGTCGACCCGGCTGCCGAAGCGGATCAGACCGAACCGCTCCCCGGTTACGACTTCCTCGCCGCCCTTCAGGTCGCAGACGATGCGCCGCGCCACCAGCCCTGCGATCTGGACGAACGCCGCCTGTCTGCCATCGGGCAGGTCGAGCGCGACGCTCATACGCTCGTTATGGGTGGAGGCCTTGTCGAGCTCCGCATTGAAGAACTTGCCGGGACGGTAGACCGCCTTCGCCACCGTGCCGCCGACCGGCACCCGGTTCACGTGAACGTCGAAGACGTTGAGGAAAATGCTGACCCGCGGCACGGGCGTGACGCCCATGTCGAGTTCCTCCGGCGGGACGGCGGGTTCGATCAGCGAGACCTTGCCGTCGGCCGGGCTGACGACCAGACCGTCCCGGTTCGGCACCACCCGGTCGGGATCGCGGAAGAAATAGACGCACCACAGGGTGGCGACCAGGCCGATCCAGCCCAGAGGCTCCCAGATCAGGGCCAGCAGGGCCGCGACCACCGCGAACGCGGCGATGAACGGCCAGCCGGCCTTGTTGATCGGTGTCAGGGTCGACCGGAAGGTGCCGATCAGGTCGTTGCCGCGCTGCTGCTCGTCCACGGGTCGAAGGATCTCCAGAGGGGAATTGGCGCAAGGCGCGCCGCCGTTCGAAGGCTTGCCGCGCTATGTGGACCGGCAGGGATGGACCTGCAACCGGGACTCGCAGGTGCGGATCAGCCGCCTTCGCCGTCCCGGATGCGCCGCCATGCCCGGACGTTTCGGTTGTGCTCGTCGAGCGTACGGGCGAAAGCATGGCCGCCGCTGCCGTCGGCGACGAAGTAGAGATAATCCGTCTCGGCCGGGTTCAACGCCGCGGCGATCGACTCCCGCCCCGGATGGGCGATCGGCCCCGGCGGCAGGCCCGGATTCCGGTAGGTATTGTAGGGAGAGTCGGTCGCCTCGATGTCGGCTCGAGTCAGCGCGCGGCCCAGCGGCCGCTCCCCTTGCGTCATGGCGTAGATCACCGTGGGGTCGGTCTGCAGCGGCATGCCCCGTCGGAGCCGGTTGACGAAAACGGAGGCGACGATCTCCCGCTCCGCATCGACACCGGTTTCCTTCTCGATGATCGAGGCGAGGATGACCGCCTCCTCCGGCGTTTCGAGCGGCAGGTCCTCCGCCCGGGTCTCCCACAGCTCGGCGACGGTCCGGTCCATCGCCTGCCCCATCCGGTCGACCAGGCCCTGGCGGTCGTCGAACCGGGTGAAGGCGTACGTCTCCGGCAGCAGGCTGCCCTGGGGCGGCCGGGTCACCACTTCGCCCGTGAGCCGGTCGTCGGCTTCTACCAGCGCGACGATCTCCGCGGTGGTCAGTCCCTCCGGGATCGTCAAACGATGCTGGACGGTCCGACCTTCGCGCAGGATGGTCATCGCGCCGAGGCCGCTGATCCCGGCGGGAAAGGCAAATTCGCCAGCCTTGAGTTCGCCCTGCGCCCCCTCGAGCATCACCCCCAGGCGGAAGCGCATGCCGTCGTCGACGACGCCGGCATCCTCGAGCCGGAGGGCGATCGACCCCAGGCCCGCGCCGCTCGGCACGATCAACGTCGTCTCCTCCTGAAGCGGACCCGGCTGGCGGAAGTCCCAGGCGAGCCACGCGAGCACCGCCACGAGGGCGACGACGAGCGCCGTGGCCGTGGCGAACAGGCCTCCCAGCCAGCGCAGCATGGCCGGCGCCCCCGCCTCAGTCGTAGGCCCGGAAGACCAGGCTGGCGTTGGTGCCGCCGAAGCCGAAGCTGTTGCTCAGCGCGGCGCGGACCTTCCGCTCCTTGGCCTTCAGCGGGACCAGGTCGACGCCGGCGCACCCCTCCGACGGGTCTTCCAGGTTCAGGGTCGGCGGAACAACGCCGTGGTTGATCGCCTTCAGGCAGAAGATCGCCTCCACCGCCCCGGCCGCGCCGAGCAGGTGGCCGATCGCCGATTTGGTCGACGACATCGAGACGCCGCCGACGGCATCGCCGAACAGCCGCTTGACCGCCCCCAGTTCGATCTCGTCACCGAGCGGAGTCGAGGTGCCGTGGGCATTGATGTAGTCGATATCCTCCAGCGCCAGGCCGGAGCGCTTCATCGCCGCCTTCATGGCGCGATAGCCGCCGTTGCCGTCTTCCGGCGGGGCGGTGATGTGATGGGCGTCCCCGGACATGCCATAGCCGATCACCTCGCCGTAGATCGTGGCGCCGCGGGCCTTGGCGTGCTCCAGCTCCTCCAGCACGAGAATGCCAGCGCCTTCCCCCATGACGAAGCCGTCGCGGCCCTTGTCGTAAGGTCGCGATGCCCTGTCCGGCGTATCGTTGTACCCGGTCGACAGCGCGCGGGCGGCGGCGAAGCCGGCGAGGCCGAGCCGGGTGACCGCGGATTCCGCGCCGCCGCAGATCATCACGTCGGCGTCGTCCAGCATGATCAGCCGGGCGGCATCGCCGATCGCGTGCGCCCCCGTCGAGCATGCGGTCACCACCGCGTGGTTCGGTCCCTTGAAACCGTAGCGGATCGAGACCTGCCCCGAGGCGAGATTGATCAGCCCCGCCGGTATGAAGAACGGCGAGATCTTGCGCGGACCCTTGTCCTGCAGGGTCAGGGCACCCTCTGCGATCCAGCTCAGGCCGCCGATGCCCGACCCGATCAGGACGCCCGTCCGCTCCAGTTCCTCTTCGTCGTCCGGGGTCCAGCCGGCGTCGGCCACGGCTTCGGCCGCCGCCGCCATGGCGTAGACGATGAACTGGTCGTTCTTCCGCTGATCCTTGGGGGACACCCACTCGTCGGCAGCGAACAGGCCGTCCGCCGTCGGGCCGCGCGGCACGCTTCCGGCGATCCGCGACGGCAGGTCCGCCACGTCAAACGTGTCGATGCCGCGGATTCCCGACCGACCTTCGATCAGGCGCTCCCAGGTGGCGTCGACTCCCATGCCCAACGGCGTGAGAAGACCGATGCCGGTAACGACCACCCGTCGCATGCTGTTCCCCGAATGGCAAGCCATCGGGCGCGGCCTCTCCGCCCCCGGCGTACGGTTCAAGCCACCGTCGCCGGCGCCGGGGCCGCGCCACCCCTTGGTCGCGCGTCAGCCGGCGCTCTGCTCCTGGATGAAGTCGATCGCGTCCTTGACGGTCAGGATCTTCTCCGCCGCGTCGTCCGGGATCTCGACCGAGAACTCTTCCTCGAACGCCATGACCAGCTCGACCGTGTCCAGGCTGTCCGCGCCCAGGTCGTCGATGAAGCTCGCGTTCTCGGTCACCTTGCTCTCGTCGACACCAAGGTGATCGACGACGATCTTCTTAACACGCTCGGCGATGTCACTCATGAGGTTCAGCCCTTCGACAGATTCGGCTTTGTTCGGGGAAGGTCCCGCCCGACCGCTTTACTGGCATCCGGCGGGAAAACCAAGGCTCGATGCACGGCCGTGAGGTCGACTCGTCACATAACACACGCGGGAGAGCCGGGCCAGAGCCGGGGTCACCGGCGTTCGGGCGTCAGTACATAGCCATACCGCCGTTGATGTGCAACGTCTGTCCGGTCATGTACGCCGCTTCCTGGCTCGCCAGGTAGACGACCCCCGCCGCGACCTCTTCCGGCGTACCGAGACGGGTCGCGGGAATGGTCGCCAGGATGCGGTCCTTCTGCTCGTCGGTCAGGGCGTCGGTCATGGCGCTGCGGATGAACCCCGGGGCCACGCAATTGGCGGTGATGCCGCGGCCGGCCAGTTCCGCCGCCAGCGACTTGGTCATGCCGACCATGCCCGCCTTGGAGGCCGCGTAGTTCGCCTGGCCCGGGTTGCCGGCGAAGGCGACGACCGACGTGATGCCGATGATCCGGCCCCATTTGCGTTTCATCATGCCGCGCATGACGGCCCGCGACAGGCGGAAGGCGGACACCAGGTTGACCTCGAGCACCGCCTCGAAATCCTCGTCCTTCATCCGCATGGCGAGGTTGTCGCGGGTCATGCCTGCGTTGTTGACCAGCACGTCGACCTGCCCCATCGCCGCCTCGGCTGCCTTGGCGACCGCCTCCGCACCCTCGGCGGTGGAGAGGTCGCCCGGCGCGACGTGCACCCGCTCGCCGCCCAGGCGCGCCGCGACCTCCGCCAGCCGCCCCTCGCGCGTGCCGCTGAGCGCGACCGTGGCGCCCCGGTCGTGGAGCGCGGCCGCGATGGCCTCGCCGATGCCGCCCGAGGCGCCCGTGACGAGTGCGCATTTGCCGGTGAGGTCGAACATGGAGCGGTCCTCTCTGTCGGGAGGCGTGGGGCGAATGCGGAACGGACGAATGGCCGGTGCGGTGGGCTCAGAGCTCGGCGACGAAGGCGTCGGCATCCTCCGGCGTCTGGATCGCGCGGGCCTTCAGGTCGCGGTCGATCCGCCGGGCCAGTCCCGCCAGGACCTTGCCGGCGCCGAGTTCCACCAGTTCGTCCACGCCGCGGTTCTTCATCGCCAGCACGCTCTCGCGCCAACGGACACGGCCGGTGACCTGCTCCACCAGCAGACGGCGGATGTCCTCCGGGTCGTCGACCGGTTCGGCGGTGACGTTGGCGATCAGCGGCACGGCCGGCCGGGCGATCGCCACACCGGCCAGCGCGTCCCGCATCGCTTCGGCGGCCGGCGCCATCAGCGCGCAGTGGAACGGCGCGCTGACCGGCAGGAGCATGCTGCGCTTGGCGCCCTTGGCGGCGGCGATCGATACCGCCCGCTCGACCGCCTGCCGGTGGCCGCTGACGACCACCTGCCCCTCCGCATTGTCGTTGGCGGCGGTGCAGACCTGGTCCTCCGCCGCCTCGTCGGCGACCGCGACGGCCGTGTCGAGGTCGAGGCCCAGCAGCGCCGCCATCGCCCCCTGCCCGACCGGCACCGCCCGCTGCATCGCGCGGCCGCGCAGGCGCAGGAGACGCGCCGCGTCGGCCACGTCCAGCGCGCCGGCCGCGGCCAGTGCCGAGTATTCGCCGAGGCTGTGACCGGCGACGAATGCCGCGAGGTCGGCGAGTCCCCGGCCGCTCTTCTCCCGCACGACGGCGAGCGCCGCCATCGAGACCGCCATCAGCGCCGGCTGGGCGTTCTCGGTCAGGGTCAGGGTCTCGGCGTCGCCCTCGAAAATCAGGTCGGAAAGCCGCTCTCCCAGGGCCTCGTCCACCGTCGCGAACACCGATCGCGCCTCCGCCGATGCGTCCGCCATGGCGCGGCCCATGCCGACCGCCTGGCTGCCCTGTCCGGGAAAGACGAATGCGCGGGTCATGCTCTGCCTCTGTCAACCGACCATCGCGATCCGGCGACGCCCCGGCGGCGGCCCCGGTGGCCGCGGCCATGGGGAACGCCGCCCGGACCACGAACGGGCGCAAGTACTAGAGCCTTGCGCCCGCCTGTCAAGCGGCGCCCGCCCCCCGGGCCCCGCGGCCGATCCACTACGCTTGCGCGGGCAGGGGAATGTCTGTATAGACCGCGCCTTCACGCAAGCTCCTTGCCGGCCGCGAACGGCGCGACCGGCTAGGCGCGGGCGGCTGACCCCGCATCCAGCCTTTCCCAACGGACGGGCACCGGGCGTTCCCTTCGACCGGAACGCCGCGGCGGACGCGGGCGCAGCGCCGTGCCGGGAACAGCCGTAGGGAGTCGACATGCCGTACTATGAATGCGTGCTGATCGCACGCCAGGACGTTCCTGCGTCCCAGGTCGAGGCCCTGACCAACCAGTTCTCCGAAGTCGTGTCGAACGGCGGCGGCAAGGTCACCAAGACCGAGTACTGGGGGCTCAAGACCCTGTCCTACCGCATCAAGAAGAACCGCAAGGGCCACTATGCCCTGATGAATCTCGACGCACCGCACGAGGCGGTGACCGAGATGGAGCGGCTGATGCGCCTGAACGACGACGTGCTGCGCCACCTCGTGGTGCGGGTCGAGGAGCTCGAGGAGGGCCCCTCGGCGATGATGCAGGCGAAGTCGGGCCGCGATGACCGTCGCGGCGGTCGTGGCGACCGGGACCGGGGCGATCGTGGGGATCGTGGCGATCGCGGGGACCGGGGGGACCGGGGCGACCGCGGGGACCGCGGGGACCGGGGCGACCGCGGGGACCGGGGCGACCGCGGGGATCGCGGCGGCCGGGATCGTGGAGAGCGGGCCGACCGGGGCGACCGCCCCGAGCGCAGCGCCAGCCAGGGAGACTGACCCATGTGTGCAGCCATGGCCCGCCGGCCGTTTTTCCGCCGGCGCAAGACCTGCCCGTTCTCCGGCGCCAACGCGCCGAAGATCGACTACAAGGACGTGAAGCTGCTTGGCCGCTTCGTATCCGAGCGGGGCAAGATCGTGCCCAGCCGGATCACCGCAGTGTCCGCCAAGAAGCAGCGCGAGTTGGCCCGCGCCATCAAGCGCGCGCGGTTCCTGTCGCTCCTGCCCTATATCCTGAAATAGGGCGTTCGACACGGGCCGTCCGACAGTGGACGGACCGGAACCGGACGGTCGGAACGGGCACATGGGCAAGAGCATCGGCATCGCCGTCGCAGGCGGCATCGCAAGCGCAATCTGCCTGCTTTCGTACCTGACGGGGTCGGGGCTGGCGCTCATGCTCGCCTACCTGGCATTGCTGCCGCTGTTCCTGGTCGGGCTGTCGACCGGGGTGGCGGCCGGAGCGGTGGCAGGTGCGGCCGGAGCGGTGGCGGTCCTGCTGGCCGGAGGCGCAATGGCGGCTCTGGGCTATCTCCTGGTCCTGGGGATCCCGAGTGCCTGGGCGATGCGGCTGGCGCTGCAGAGCCGTCCGGCGCCGGACGGCAGCGTCGAGTGGCGCGGCCCCGGACCCATCCTGCTGGCGCTGGCCGGCTGGGGCCTCGCGATCTACGCGGTCGGGATCGCCGTGCTGCTGTCGGAAGGGCAGGATCCGGTCGCGGTGCTGGAGCAGCAGATGCTGGAAACGGCACGGGCCATGGCCGGCGGCGATCCGAGGCCGGAGATGGCGGCGGCGTTCGCCGGCATGGCTACGCTGATCCCGGGGGCGGTGATCACGTCCTGGCTGTTGATGACGGTCCTCAACGCCGCCATCGCCCAGACGCTCCTGCGCCGCGCCGGACGCAACCTGCGGCCCTCGGCGGGACTGGGGGCGTTCGAACTGCCGCCATGGACCGCGGGCGCCTTCGCGCTGGCCCTGGTGGCGGCGTTCCTGTCGCCCACCGTGCTGGGCGACATCGGCGCCACGGTCGCGGTGGTCCTGGGGTTCGCCTATTTGCTGGCGGGGCTTGGTGTCGCCCATGCCCTGACCCGGGGCCGGCCGCTGCGGACCCTGATGCTCGTGTTGATCTATGCAGCGGTGCTGCTTCTCGTCTGGCCGGCGGTGATCCTCGCCGGTCTCGGTGTGATCGATCAGTGGGCCGGGCTGCGCCGCCGCGCCGCCGGCGGCGCCGGCCCCGACCAGAAGGAATGAGACGATGGACGTGATCCTGTTGGAACGGATCGAGAAGCTGGGCCACATGGGCGACGTGGTCAAAGTGAAGCCCGGCTTCGCCCGCAACTACCTGCTGCCGCAGAAGAAGGCCCTGCGGGCGACCAAGGACAACCTGGCCCATTTCGAGCGACGCCGCGACCAGCTGGAGGTCGAAAACCAGCGTCGCCGCAGCGAGGCCGAGGACGTCGCCAAGACCCTCGACGGCGCCAAGGTCGTCCTGATCCGCTCGGCCGGCGAAACGGGCCAGCTCTACGGCTCCGTGACCGCCAAGGACGTGGCGGACGGCCTGGCGGCGCAGGGCTTCCCGGTCGACCGGAAGCAGGTTCAGATCGACATCCGGATCAAGACGCTGGGCCTGTTCCAGGTTCGTGTCGTGCTGCATCCCGAGGTGATCTGCACGGTGAACGTCAATGTCGCCCGTTCGCAGGACGAAGCGGAAATGCAGGAACAGCGCGGTGGCATGATCACTGCCGAGGAGGCCGCCGAGGAGGCGATCGCCGAGGAAGTGCCCGTCGAGGCGGCCGCGGAAGGCCTGATCCAGCCGGTCGAGGAGACCGGGACGAGCGGCGTAGGGACAGAGGAAGCGTCGGAGGAGGAGGCGCGCTGATCGCGCGGCCTTTTCGGCCTCCCGGTCCGCCAAACGGCCCCCGGCTCCGGCCGGGGGCTTTTTTTGCGTCTGCCACGGCCGTTGCGTCTGATATCGCCGGAGTGCTGTAATGTTCAATACGAATGCTGGGTCCGAAGCGATCCAATAGCATATTTGCGACAATAGCCCGCCGCAAAAGGCCCATGTCAGGGGAGCGGCCCGGGACTGAGAAGGGACAAGCGAAGCGCAGGCGGCGGCCGACCCGGCCGGGCGCAGGAAATACGGAGGTGCCCCATGCTGTTGATCGGCTTTCTCAATCGGTTCATCAGGAAGGGCCGCCTGGAACTGGTCGATCCGGATGGCCGGACCCACGTCTTCGGCGAGGCCGACGGCCGGCCGGTGCGCATGCTCATCCACGACAAGGCGACGATGCGGCGCCTGTTCTTCCAGCCGAAATTGGCGCTGGGCGAAGCCTATATGGACGGCAAGCTGATCGTCGAGAATGCCGAACTCTACGACCTGATCGATCTCCTGACCCGCAATCTGGGGGTTCAGGAAGAGGCGTTGAACCGCAATGCCTACCGTGTGCTGTCGTTGCTGATGCGCCGGCTGCACCAGTTCAACCCGATCGGACGGGCGCGCGAGAACGTCGCCCACCACTACGATCTCTCGGGCAAGCTCTACGACCTGTTCCTGGACGCCGACCGCCAGTATTCTTGCGCCTATTTTCCTCGTCCCGATGCGTCGTTGGAAGAGGCGCAGCACGCCAAGAAGCGGCACATCGCCGCCAAGCTGCGGCTGACGCCGGGGCAGCGCGTGCTCGACATCGGGTCCGGCTGGGGCGGTCTTGGGCTCTACATCGCCCAGCAGCATCCCGATGTCGAAGTCGTCGGCGTCACCCTGTCGAGGGAGCAGCACGCGGTCTCCAACCGCCGGGCCGAGGAGATGGGGCTGGCCGACCGCGTCCGCTTCGAACTCCAGGACTACCGCACCGTCGACGGGCCCTTCGACCGAATCGTCTCGGTCGGCATGTTCGAGCATGTCGGCATGCCGCACTATCAGGAGTTCTTCGACAAGGTCCACGACCTGCTGGCGCCGGACGGCGTCGCCCTGCTGCATACGATCGGCCGGATCGACGGGCCCGGGTCGACCAATCCCTGGATCCGCAAGTACATCTTCCCGGGCGGCTATTGTCCTGCCCTCTCGGAGGTGATGCCGCCGCTGGAGCGCACCGGCATGTGGACCACGGACGTGGAGATCCTGCGCCTGCACTATGCCGACACGCTGCGGGCCTGGCGGGAGCGGTTCAAGGCGAACTGGGACCGCGTGGCGGAGATCTACGACGAGCGGTTCTGCAGGATGTGGGAATTCTATCTCTGCGGCAGCGAAACCGCCTTCCGCAATTCCGGCCACGTGGTGTTCCAGATCCAGATGGCCAAGAAGGTCGACACCGTGCCGGTCACCCGCGACTACATGTACGAATCGGAGCGCCGCATCGCCGAGCGCGAGGAAGGCATCGCCGCCTGATCGGCGCGATCGCTCCGGCTCACCCGTTACGACCGCCGCAGGGCCGCCTGCGGCGGTCGTGCGACTCCGGGAGGGGGCGAACCGAGAACGCGGCAAAGACCGAACTCGAGCGGCACGATGCAAGTCCTCGTGCTATCATGCGACTCGGGAATCGACCCACAGCTTGTCCCCACGTCGTCCCGTTGTTCCACAGGGCCTCTTCGACGGGCGTCGACCCGACTCGGGCGGCGGTCTGGTAGGCTCCCGCCTCCCCGCTCCAGAGGATGCGCATGAACACCCCGGTCCCGCTGTTCCCCGCCGACGGCGCCGCCTCTCCGGCCTATCGCCGCACGCCCGCCAACGAGGAGGCGGAACAGGCGCTGCTCGGCGCGATCATGATCAACAACGAAGCGATCGACCGGGTCGCCGAGTTCCTCAGGCCGGAGCATTTCTACTTCCCCGCCCATGGCCGGATCTTCACCGCCTGCCTGCGGTTCCGGGAGCAGCACCGCCTTGCCGACCCCCTCACGCTCAAGGACTATTTCGAGCGCGACGGCGACCTGGAGGCGGTCGGCGGCGCGCAGTACCTGGCACAGTTGGCGTCCGGCATCGTGTCGGTGGTCAACGCCGTCGACTACGCCCGGATCATCCACGACCTGCACCTGCGCCGTCGACTGATCGACCTGGCCGAGGAGATGAGCGCCGAGGCCTACGACTTCGACCTCGACCGCTCCGCGAACGACCAGATCCACGGCACCGAGGAGAAGCTCTACGGGCTTGCCACCGAGGGGGACTTCCGTGGTGGGTTCCGGTCGTTCGGCGACGTGCTCAAGGTCACCATCGACGCCGCCCAGCAGGCGCTCTACCGCGACACGCGGCTGACCGGCGCGACGACCGGCCTGATCGACATGGACCGCATGCTGGGCGGCCTGCAGCCCTCGGACCTCCTGATCCTCGCCGGCCGCCCGGCGATGGGCAAGACGGCGCTCGCGACCAACATGGCGTTCAACACGGCCAAGGCGTATCTGGAAAGCGCCGGCAAGGAAGGCGCCGTCGTGGCATTCTTCTCGCTGGAAATGTCGGCCGAGCAGTTGGCGCTGCGCATCCTGTCGGAGGAAGCGGAAATCGCCTCGGAGAAGATCCGCAAGGGCGAGATGAAACGCTCCGACTTCCCCCGCCTGACCGAGGCGGCCCAGACGCTGGAGCGGGTCCCCCTCTACGTCGACGACACGGCGGGCCTGACGATCACCCAGCTGCGTACCCGGGCCCTCCGGCTGAAGCGGCAGCACGACCTAGGCATGATCGTCGTCGACTATCTCCAGCTGATGCGGCCCAGCGGCACGCAGCGCACCGACAACCGCGTCCAGGAAATCTCCGAGATCACCCGCGGCCTGAAGATGGTGGCGAAGGACCTCAACGTCCCGGTGCTCGCGCTCTCCCAGCTCAGCCGCGCGGTGGAGCAGCGCGAGGACAAGCGCCCCCAACTGGCCGATCTTCGCGAATCCGGCTCGATCGAGCAGGATGCGGACGTGGTGATGTTCGTCTTCCGCGAGGCATACTATGTGTCGAAACGCGAACCTACGGAGGGGACGCCCGAGCACGACGCCTGGCAGCAGGAGATGGACCGGGTGCACAATCTGGCCGAAGTGATCGTCGCGAAGCAGCGGCACGGCCCGACCGGAACGATACGGCTGCACTTCGAAGGCATGTACACGCGGTTCTCCAACCTGGAGCAGCGCTACGGTGGCGACGAGCTCGAGTGAGAGCGGTTCGCCCGGCTCCAGCCGGCCGGGTTTTCATTGATTTCAGCGCCCAGAAGGTCATAGTCGGGACCCGGCGCCGGCCCTCCGAAGTCACCCGGACCCGCGATCCTGACGACCGGCGCCCGGACGAGTTTGTTTGTCATGACCGATTTCATCGACATCCCCGCGCGCGTCGGCGCCGTGCTGACCGTCGACCTCGACGCACTCGCCGCCAACTGGCGCCACCTCGATCGGCTGTCCGGACCGGCCGAGTGTGCGGCCGTGGTCAAGGCGGATGCCTACGGGGTGGGTCTGGAGGAGGCGGCGCCGGCGCTGGCCGCCGCCGGGGCGCGGACCTTCTTCGTCGCCTTGCCGGAGGAGGGCATTCGATTGCGGCATCTGCTGCCGCACGCCCGGATCGGCATCCTCGACGGGCTGTTCCCGGCCGCCGAGTCGGACTACCGGGCGCATGACCTGATCCCGGTGCTCAACGATCTGGACGAGATCGCCCGCTGGTCGACGGCCGCGCGATCGGCCGGGAGGCCGTTGCCCGCCTTCGTTCACCTGGATACGGGCATGAACCGGCTGGGCCTGGGCTCCGCCGACCGGACCGTCCTGGCCGCCGAGCCGGAGCGGCTGGACGGCATCGAGATCGCGGCGTTCATGAGCCACTTCGCCTGCGCGGACGAGCCGGACCATCCGATGACCGCGGCACAGACCGCCACCTTCCTCAGGGCGCTCAACTACCTTCCGCCGGGCCCCGCCAGCCTCGCCAATTCGTCGGGCATCTTCCGTGGCCAGGAGACCCATTTCGACATGGTTCGCCCCGGCGCGGCGCTCTACGGCGTCAACCCGACGCCCGAAACCGACAACCCGATGCAGCCGGTGGTCCGCGTCGATGCCCGCATCCTCTCGGTGCGCACGGTCGACAGCCCCGAGACGGTCGGCTACGGCGCGACCCATCAGGTGATGGGGCAGGCGCGCATCGCCACCATCGCCGCGGGCTATGCCGACGGGCTGATCCGGGCGATGGGCAATGCCGGCGCGGTGACGATCGACGGCTCGGCGTGCCGGATCGTCGGCCACGTCTCGATGGACCTGATCACCGTCGATGTCAGCCATCTGGCGGAGGAAGCGGTCCAGCCGGGCGACGCGGCCCAGCTGATCGGACCGGACATGCCGGTCGATATGGTCGCCGCGGCAGCCGACACGATCGGCTATGAGATCCTGACCGCGCTGGGCCGCCGCTACGCGCGACGGCATGTCGGCGGCGACGCTGCCGTCGCCCCGGCCCGGCATTCCCCCGGCAGAGGCGCCGTGGCATGAGCTTCCTGGCGGCCGTCGGCCGGACATTCCTTGGTTTCCTTCAGGCAATCGGCCGGCTGACGCTGTTCACCGCGGTGTCGGTCTCGCACACGGTGACGCCGCCGTTCTATGGCCGGCTGCTGGTCCGGCAGATGATCGACATCGGCTATTATTCGCTGCCGGTGGTCGGCCTGACCGCGCTGTTCACGGGCATGGTGCTGGCGCTGCAGAGCTATTCCGGCTTCACGCGGTTCAATGCCGAGGACGCGATCGCCACGGTCGTGGTCCTGTCGATGACCCGCGAGCTCGGGCCGGTGCTGGGCGGGCTGATGGTCGCCGGGCGGATCGGGGCCTCGATGGCCGCCGAAATCGGCACGATGCGGGTGACCGAGCAGATCGACGCGCTGACCACGCTGTCCACCGATCCCTACAAGTACCTGGTCGCGCCGCGGCTGGTCGCCGGGCTGACGATGCTGCCGGTGCTGGTGCTGGTCGCCGACGTGATCGGCGTCTTCGGCGGCTTCCTCGTCGCCGCCTACAAGCTCGACTTCAACGCGGCGGCCTATCTCCGGTCAACCTGGGAATTCCTGGAGGTGATCGACGTGGTGTCGGGGCTGGTGAAGGCGGCGGTGTTCGGCTTCCTGATCGCGCTGATGGGCTGCTACCACGGCTACAACTCCCGCGGCGGCGCCCAGGGCGTCGGAACGGCAACCACGAATGCCGTCGTGTCCGCGTCGATCCTGATCCTGTCGGCGAACTACATCGTCACCGAGTTCTTCGTCGGCCGCTGAAGGACACTCCATGAACGGCACGCCCCCCACCCCCGGCACGCCGAAGATCGCCCTGGCCGACGTGCGCAAGAGCTTCAATTCGAAACAGGTGCTGCGCGGCATCGACCTCGAGGTGATGCCGGGCGAGTCGCTGGTGGTGATCGGCGGATCCGGCACCGGCAAATCGGTGATGCTGAAATGCATCCTGGGGCTGCTCCGGCCAGATGGCGGCTCGATCCGCATCGACGGGGAGGAGACGATCGGCCTCGGCACCGGCGACCGGCGCCGGCTGATGAAGAAGTTCGGCATGCTGTTCCAGGGTGCTGCCCTGTTCGACAGCCTGAAAGTCTGGGAGAATGTCGCCTTCGGCCTGATTCAGGGCGAGCGCATGGCCCGCGACGAGGCGCGCGACGTCGCGATCGACAAGTTGGGAAATGTCGGCCTGGCGCCGGAGGTCGGCGACCTGCTTCCGGCGGAGCTTTCCGGCGGCATGCAGAAGCGGGTTGCGCTGGCGCGGGCGATCGCGAGCGATCCTGAGATCATCTTTTTCGATGAGCCGACCACCGGCCTCGACCCGATCATGGGCGACGTGATCAACGACCTGATCGTCGACTGCGTCCGCAATCTCGGCGCCACGACGCTGTCGATCACCCATGACATGGCGAGTGCCCGCAAGATCGCCGACAAGATCGCGATGATCTACCATGGCGAGATCATCTGGCATGGCCCGGCTGCGGAGGTCGACCGCTCGGGCAACGACTACGTCGACCAGTTCATCAACGGCCGCGCCGACGGCCCGATCCGCATGCAGGTGCGGGACGCCTGAGCCGGCGGGCGCTGGGCCTTAGGTTCCCTCGAACAGCGCCGCCACGGGCAGGGTCAGTCCCGGCGGATCGACGATCACCGCACCGTCCGTCACCAGCGCCATGGCCAGCCTGCCGGCTTCCGCCCGCTCCCCCGCCCCGCTGGCCCTCCGGCAAATCCGCGGACCAGGAGAGGAAGCCTTGCACCGTCATCCGCGGGGGTGCCGCATGGGACATGGCCGCTGCCTCCAATGCCTGCGCCATCTCGCATCGCCAGACTGCCAAGTCCTCAAGGCCGATGCACTGCGCTTTGCCGCTGCGGTCTTGGGGGCTTTGAGTTGAAAAAGTTTAGGTCCTTATGGAGAAATTAATCTTTACGTGCTTTAAATTGCCTTCTCTCTACCTGAATACGATGGAGGCACATCGTCATGGCCCTCCCTGACAAACGTTGGCGCGCCGCCCCCGCGGCGGGTGCCCTGGGCGCGCTCGCGCTGATCGGCGTCGCCGCCTGCACACCGCCCGAAGACCCCTCGCACGGCGACGCCGGCGGCGGCGCGGTCGCCGTGGCGGAGCCGCCGCTGGGCCCCTACGTGCCCTTCCCTGCCGGCTGGGGTTTCCCGCGGGACCGGGGGACGCTGGAAGGCTGGGTCGACGATGTCGACATCGCCGACATCCGCGAATGGGGCTGGACCCTGTTCGCCGGCGTCAATCAGCCGGCCGGGCACGACGGCCTGACAGTGTGGCAGACCTGGTGGCGGGTCACCCAGACCTTCGCCCCCGCGCCGCGGCCGGGGCCGGTCGGCGCCGAGGCGGCCGTTGCGGAATCCGAGTCGGTGGCCGGCCGGGACGACGACGGCTACTACGCCCTTGCAAACCTCCGGACGATCCAGGCCAGCGCCAGCGGCCCGATCCCCCATACGCCGAACTATACCAGCACGTGCGGCGACGGTGTGCTGTTCGCCAACAACGGCGACATCATGATCGCCGGCGAGATCTATAACGAAGCGGCCTTCAGCCATATCCGCGCCAACGGCTACTACCAGCAGTCGGTGCTGCAGGGGCTGCGTCCCGCGTCGTCCAGCGATCCTGGCACTTCGATCGTCGAGTTCCCGAACGACTCGATCGTGTTGAAGACCATGTATTGGCCGGTCAGCGGCAGCCCGGGCGACCTGACCGCCCTGCCCGTCTGGGACTTCGACCCGACCTGGCCGATCGACGAGTACAACGGCTACGAGACCTGGAAGCGGGGCGTCGCGATCGACCCCTCCAACAGCCGGACGGGCACCGCTACGGTGCGCTACCTCCACGGCCTGCCGGGCGAGTACAGCAACGGCGTCACCTTCGAGGCCGCCCCGATCGTGCCGATCGACCGGTTCTACAACCGCCGGATCGACGCGGCCGCGCTGGCGGCGATGGACACGAACGACCGGTGCATCCTGGACCAGTCCGCCAACTGGTCCTATGGACGCGACTTCCAGGCCGGCGACTCCATCGCCCTGATCGCCAGTCACGTCCAGTCCAAGGAGATCAGCGACTGGGCGATGCAGACCTTCTGGTGGCACGACCGGCCGGAGGACGGGCCGCACGCCCAGGACCGGCCGACCGACGTGCCTGACGGCACGTGGCAGAACTACCTGATGTGCACCGCCTGGAGCATGACGACGCCGCGGGAGAACGACGGCAGCCCGGCGATCTGCGCCAATCCGTACATCGAGCTGGTGGTGCCGGAGCCATACCGCATCACCACCAACTGTCAGAACTGCCACATCCGCGCGGCCTGGCCGACCCAGTCGGCCTCGAACCCGAGCGGCGCGCACTACGACACCTTGATGCGCGGCCATATCCCGCCGACGGACGGCATCTTCGACGGACTCGTGCGCACCGACTTTCTGTGGACCATCGCCGATCGCGCGATCGCCTCGCAGGCGTCGGGCACGGGCGCGGGCGGCGCTCCCGGGGACGGCGGCTCCGGAAACTGACGAGCCGGTTCGCGCGCGGCGAAGGGGGTCACGAATCCGCCACGGTATCGGCTATGCTGCCGGGCGATTCGTTCTCCCTTCGTCCCCGCGAGGCGCCCCTTGGCCAAGGCCCGCAGCCGTTACGTCTGTCAGGAATGCGGTTCTGTCTTCCCGAAATGGTCGGGTCGCTGCGACGCCTGCGAGGCATGGAACAGTCTGGTCGAGGAAGCGTCGCCGGAGGCTGCGCCCAAGGGTCTCGGCCGGGGCAAGGGCCGAACGCTCGGCTTCGTCGACCTGGCGAGCCACTCACCCGACACGCCGCGGCGGACCACCGCGATTGCCGAGCTCGACCGGGTGCTGGGCGGCGGACTGGTCGCCGGCAGCGCGATCCTGATCGGCGGCGACCCGGGCATCGGCAAATCGACCCTGCTGCTCCAGGCCGCCTGCCGGCTGGCGGCGGAAACCGACGCGGTCTACGTCTCCGGCGAGGAGGCGGTCGACCAGATCCGCATGCGGGCGACGCGCCTGGGCCTCAGCGACGCGCCGCTTCGCCTTGCCGCCGCCACTAGCGTGCGCGACATCGTCACCGCCCTCGACCAGCCCGATCCGCCCCGGCTGGCGATCATCGATTCGATCCAGACCATGTATGTCGACACGCTGGAGAGCGCGCCCGGCACCGTCGCCCAAGTGCGCGCCTCGGCGGCGGAGTTGATCCGAGTCGCCAAACGGCGCGGCACGGTACTGGTGCTGGTCGGCCACGTCACCAAGGACGGCGCGATCGCCGGCCCCCGCGTGCTGGAGCACATGGTCGACACGGTGCTCTATTTCGAAGGCGAGCGCGGCCACCAGTTCCGAATCCTGCGCGGCGTCAAGAACAGGTTCGGCCCGACCGACGAGATCGGCGTGTTCGAAATGACCGATGCCGGGCTGATGGAAGTCGCCAACCCGTCCGAGCTGTTTCTGGCCGAACGCTCGGACGAAACATCCGGCGCGGCGGTGTTCGCCGGCATCGAGGGCTCGCGCCCGGTGCTGGTCGAGATCCAGGCGCTGGTCGCCCCGTCGCCGCTGGGAACGCCGCGGCGCGCCGTCGTGGGATGGGATTCGGCCCGGCTGGCCATGGTGCTTGCGGTGCTGGAGGCGCGCTGCGGTGTCGCGATCGGGGCCAACGACGTCTATCTAAACATCGCCGGCGGCCTGCGCATCGCCGAGCCGGCGGCGGACCTGGCGGTCGCGGCGGCCCTGCTCTCCTCCTTGACCGGAGAGCCGGTGCCGCGCGACACCGTGGTTTTCGGCGAGATCGGGCTCAGTGGCGAGGTCCGGGCGGTCGGCCAGACCGAGGCGCGGCTCAAGGAAGCCGCCAAGCTGGGCTTCGGCCAGGCGATCCTGCCGGTGCGCCGGGCGGCGCGCGGACGCCAACCCGCCGGCTCAGGCTTGAACGAAGCGATCACTTTGCGCGACATTGGCCACCTCGACGCGCTGATGCCGCTGTTCGGCGATCCGGTCTCGGCGTCGCGCGGCTGAGGCGAGTGTCGGGGCCGGCCGGATTCCGGGGTCTGATGAGAGGCGCTTCTTGGACAACCTTCCGATCAACCCCGGCGATCTCGCCGTCATCGTCATCCTGCTCTTGTCCGCCCTGCTCGCTTTCGCGCGCGGCTTCGTGCAGGAGGTGCTGTCGATCGCCGGCTGGGTCGGCGCCGCGGCGGTCACCTGGTTCGGACTGGCGCCGGGCGCCGCCTTGGTGGAGGAGCAGTTCGCGCTGGGCGACCTGGTCTCGCGTCTGATCGCCGGCGGCGTCATTTTCGTGGTGGCGCTGATCGTATTTTCGGTGGCGACGCACTATATCGCGAAGGGCGTCAGGGGCTCGGCGCTCAACGCCGTCGACCGCTCTCTCGGCTTCGTCTTCGGGCTGGCGCGAGGCGCGCTTCTCGTGGTCCTGGCCTACATGCTGGTCGTGTGGATCGCACCCGACGACCGGCCCGGCTGGATCGATGAGGCGCGGGCCCGACCGCTGGTGGAGCGCGGCGCGGACTGGCTGCGCGGGATCGTTCCCGGCGATGCCCTGGACGGAACGATCGAGCGGGCGGAGGAACTGCGCGACGACGCGCGCACGGCAGCGGAGGGCGCGACCTCCCTCCAGCGTCTGCAGCAGCCGCGCCCAGCGGAAACCGGCGGAACCGATACGGGCTATGGCGAGGGCGATCGGCAGGGCCTGGAAAGTCTGGTGGAAGAGCAGGCAAACCAGTAGAACCCGGGTACCGGACGATCCGGCGGCCGGAAAGGCCTGCGACTCGAGACACCGGCCCGGCGCGGGCCGGAGACCAATGAGGGGCCGGCCGCGGCGGCGGGCGGTCCGATCAGCGAGGTCGGGGACCGGGGCCGTTGCGGTCGCCGCCGCGGCAAGGCCGGGCGAACCGCCGGACGCCCCGCCTTGGGGGACGAGCGAGCAGATGATCACCACCCATCCCTTCGACGCCGTCGGCCATGATCTGGACGGTGACACCCTGCATGAGGAATGCGGCGTCTTCGGTGTCTACGGACACCCAGACGCCGCCGCACACGCGGCGCTGGGGCTGCATGCCCTGCAGCATCGCGGCCAGGAGGCCTGCGGCATCGTCGCCTACGACGGGGAGCACTTCAACGCCCACCGGGCGCTGGGCCAGGTCGGCGACAATTTCAGTTCGACGGACGTCATGGCCCAGCTCGCCGGCCATGCCGCGATCGGTCACAACCGCTATGCCACGACCGGGGCGACACGCCTGCGCAACGTGCAGCCGCTGTTCGCGGACCTGGAGTTCGGCGGGTTCGCGATCGGTCACAACGGCAACCTGACCAATGCGTACCAGCTGCGCCGGCAGTTGACGCGGCGCGGCTGCATCTTCCAGTCGACCAGCGACACCGAGGTGATCGTCCACCTGATGGCGGTCTCCACCCGGGGTCCGGTGATCGATCGGCTGATCGATGCGCTTCGGCAGGTCGAGGGCGCCTATTCGCTGGTCGGGCTGTCGCCGGACGGGCTGATCGGGGTCCGCGACCCGCTCGGCGTCCGGCCGCTGGTGATCGGCAAGCTGGGCGACGCCTGGATCCTGGCGTCGGAGACCTGTGCTCTCGACATCCTGGGCGCCGACTTCGTCCGCGACGTGGAGCCGGGGGAGATGGTGCTGGTGGGCCCGGCGGGCGTCGAGAGCCTGCGTCCGTTCCAGCCGACCCGCCGCCGGTTCTGCATCTTCGAGTACATCTATTTTGCCCGGCCCGACAGCCTGGTCGAGGGGACGTCGGTCTACGAGGCCCGCAAGGCGATCGGCGCCGAGCTGGCCCGCGAGGCGCCGGCGCCCGCCGACCTGGTGATCCCGGTGCCCGACAGCGGCGTGCCGGCGGCCCTCGGCTTCGCCACGGAATCGGGGGTGCCGTTCGAACTCGGCATCATTCGCAACCACTATGTCGGCCGCACATTCATCGAGCCGACCGACCAGATCCGCCACCTGGGCGTCCGGCTGAAGCACAACGCCAACCGCGCGATGATCGAGGGCAAGCGGGTGGTGCTGGTCGACGATTCGATCGTGCGCGGCACCACCAGCCGCAAGATCGTCCAGATGGTCCGCGCCGCCGGGGCCAAGGCGGTGCACATGCGCGTCTCCAGCCCGCCGACCACCAATCCCTGCTTCTACGGCATCGACACGCCGGCGAAGGAGGAACTGCTGGCCTCGCGATACGACGTTGCGGCGATGGCGGAGTTGATCGGCGTCGACAGCCTGGCCTTCATCTCGATCGATGGGCTCTACCGCGCCATGGGCGAACCCGGCCGGAACGGCGACGCGCCGCAATACTGCGATGCCTGCTTCACCGGCCAGTACCCCACCAGCCTTCCCGACCGGGAAGAGGCCAGCCGCCAGCCAGAGCTGAGCTTCCTGGCGGAGCGCACCTAGAGCGGACACCCTCCCCCGTCGCAGATCTAGGGTTGGTACACATTTTGTGCGGCAGAATGACTCGGGGTCCAGATTGGGGATTCCGGCGCGGATCAGTTGCATGATTCTGTTCATGGCACTTCGGCAAGGACGGGGTGTCGCCATGATTGGGTCCGAGATGACGTTTGCTGGTCGGTTCGGGGACGCGCGCCTTTCAAAAAGGGGGCGGA